>Ga0116227_10012253_pt1 | contig 14044 bp, 12 predicted proteins | sample S1TSphgellanicum_FD_89693 | JGI IMG/M metagenome (GOLD analysis project Ga0116227, IMG submission 89693) | Host-associated microbial communities from peat moss isolated from Minnesota, USA - S1T2_Fb - Sphagnum magellanicum MG | ecosystem: Host-associated > Plants > Peat moss > Unclassified... | reverse complement strand
GAAGTTTTTGAAAAGTGTGAAGGATGGTTTTTTGTTGTTTAACTTTTTTTAAAAAAACAAACAAAAAAAAAAAAATGAACGCCCCCCCCCCCCCCCCCAATGGGGAGGTGGTGGTAAATCCTTTATCTTGAGAAGGGGAATTTGCAACATAATTTGTTTCATTGGTGATTAAATGATTGAACAAAAAATTGAAATCACTACAGATTCATTAGAAAGAGAAAAATATGATTTTTCCTTTTGAAGGTGTCAAGGATCCAACCTCAAACATTTCTCTAGGTGAAATTTTTTAAGGTGTATTGTTCAAGATGAAAAGGATAAGTTAATATTTAACAAATTAAAAAAAAAAAAAAATTTTGATTCCAATCATATTAATGAATCAAAACATATTAAATATTTTACAATATTTTAAACTATTAGAATTTTAAAATTTATCAATATTGATCATTGAATTTATATTTCAAATGTGATAAAATAGAACTAGATTTAATAAAACAAAAAAAAAATGTTATGAGAAAATTTTGGTACACCTTAAAAGATTTGAACCTTAATATCCAATTTAAGAACATGTTATTCCTAACCAATTAATCAAACACACTTTCTTTCATGTAAATGAGAACTATATTCTCTTTAATCCATTTTTCAAAGGGAAAGTTTTGACAATTACCTTGATGATGCTTAAAAAACTAAGAACATGGAATAATTAACTTTTTCCCATGGGAATAAGTTGAGGAAATCATTTTTCAAGCAAATCACAAAGAGCATAGACATAAAAAAAAACTCACTTCATTATTTTATCAAGATCTTATAGAGGATTTGTGTATTCATTGGTTTCTTAAGTGCATTTTTATTTTTTTGGGAAATGTAAGAGGGTATCTCAAAAAAAATTCTTGTGTATCACATAATTCCCATTTAACAAGTGATACTTAATTTTACCACCTTAAAATGAACTTTGTGAACATTCACCCTTGAACCAAATGAAAGTTAATTTTTAGGAATGAATAATACAACCAAACAGGAAGTTGCATACACTTCAAATGTTTCTAGCATTAACAGAGTAACACCAGGGCGGGTCCTTGTGTGAAAATCTACCATACAAATGGCTTTGCTATACTTGGTTGTACAAATCCAAATGAGGCACCCAGGCTTGGTCAATATGCTTCCTTGAATTCTGGTGTCACTATTATTTGACACGTCTTGGAATTCCGTACCTCAAACGAGCCTACCAGTCAAGTATTCTTAAATCTCACCTAGGTTGGTACAGGTCTCAAAGATTCATTCTGGCCGTTGTGTTGGAGCAGGGGGGCGGCGGATCCACAGCGAATCCACGATTCATGCGATTCTACAAGCCGCAGTCAAGGGGCTGACCATCTTAACGTCGGCTGAGTTGAATGCTTGAAGCCTAATTCATTAATTTGTCCACACTTAATATTACTAGAGGGTTTCTATTTATTGTTCAAGGATCTACTATACATCTGCTGATGTTATATTTGCGACTTTATGTCCAGCGCGAATTGACGTATCTGTAGACAGTATGTCAAGTCAGCTACTGACAAAGAAATATTGAGGTAGTAGGTTCACGGAGCCCACATCTCGTGTTCTGTGACCGGTCCGGAACGATCTAAACTGGAAACTGCGAGCGAAGGGAAGCTTTGCAGTGCAGGGCTCGCACAAGTATAACTGTAATACAGTGTTAATGAGGCCCAAGTACAACAACGATCGAGCAACTCCTGTGTGTTAGAGAGAGTACTCCTTTACTGGAGAATTCACGTGATGGGTGGTTCTTCATTGAACTGTGAGTACTAGTTGTCCTTTCCTCTGCAGTACAGCCTGATATGGTGGGAAAGTAGTAGTGCCGCAGGTGTCACACCCTACAAAGGTGATTGAGGCCCGATCACAAGAGAAACGTCAATGGTCATGGCTGCACTGGGAACTCCAGCAGCCAAAGCAGGATGGCCGCAGAAGCAGAAACAGCTCCAGAAGGTGGCAGAACATCGGAACTACTGGGTGTACGCAATCCTTTGGGAGCTCTCGGCCGCACAAGGGTAAAGAAAACTGTCCCAAGCGCTCATGATCTTATTCATGACATTCTCCGGTATGGCTGAAGGATTGCATGTTTTTCAGGTTTTTAGTCATGATTTGCTGCAAAAATATCACGGTCACCAAGTTTCTGAAAGTGAAGAACAGAGAATTCATATCGGTTTGATGTTTTTGATAAATATGAATGTTACTTTGAGTCTTGACGGCGTGAAGACAGTCGAGGTCTTGCTTCAGTAGATTCAGCAACATTGAAACTCTGGCCTGAAGAGAACGTTACTGTCCTCAGTACAAGGTTAAGCGAAATTTTTTCATACTTAACGACGATCAGTGCAGCTAGCTCTTTGTCCCATCGTTGTCCAGTAATATAGATTTATGATCTGCATACCTTGTTGAGGAATCTAGTAATATTATATTTGAGTTTGGACGGATCTGCTGCTCATCGAGCTCATCTGAAGCGAGGAGAATTATGTCACTAGGTTCGGATTAAGTCCAGATCGCTAGGCAACACACGTACATAGATAATCGAAGTTTTCTATCTGTTGTTTTTTGAGAACTAGAATGTAATAGAAAAAATATCGTGCATCTAGTCCAAAGTCTCAACTTCTTCGCCTCTAAAGTCCTTCCTTAACTAAATGAGCCCGAAGAGGCTTGTGTACTGACATCCATAACTGGAATTCGCGGTGACATATTCCAGAGAGGTGGTATGGGGCGATAGTTATTACAAGGGGGAGCTGCAGATGTTCGGGCGCACGGATCAAGCGCATGGAAACGAGAGAAGGCAGATGTTGCGGGATCTGTGCACTAGTGCAGCGTCGTCGAAGCAGTGGCCGCTGCTAGCCAACAACAATAGCGGGTTGTCTGATACGGAGTGGTTCTACGTCATCTCATCGACTTGCACGTTTGCTCCAGGCGACTACGGGTACCAAAGCTTTTCCATTTCATCACATTGTGTTTACTTACGTTTTGAGAAAGCCAACAACTTTGTAATCAAACTTGCCGAGAAGTGGTCAGCAAGGCAAAGGCTTCAAACTGTGATGTGGCCAAGGATCTGCATGACGTCCTTAGACATATACACAAGAAATTTTTTTGGCGATCCCTGCAGGGAAAAGAGTAGAAACCTCTGACGAATCAAAGTTGAATTAACAAAACATAGGGAAGGGAAAATCGTGGGAGAAATATTTCAATGTTTTATTCTAGTTTTAGCATTGTCCAACAGAGGGACCATTGTATTTTCCCATTGTCAAACAAACCATTTCATGTTTGCATGAGGAAATTCAAGTTCTTCTCGATGGTCGCCGCACGGAATCCAAAAAAGTTTCTTGCGATATGCCTTGTCGTCTGTGGACCAAGATTGATATCTGTACTGGGCTAGGTGTAGGTCGCCTTTGTTGGGCCTCCCAGGAGTTCAACGCAACGAAGTCATAGGGGAAAACCCTGACTGAAGGGTTTTGTTTCCTGAGATTCGTAGCAATGATTTTTTTTCTGGCTAAAAATCGCCGGATGGCGAAATTTTTTTCTCGAAATGGAATATTTTGTCAAAATTTCCCTGTTTTTCTTTTTAAAAATCGCCAGAAAGCTACAGGATTGGGGAGGGTTTAGCCACATTTTTGGCTACTGGCTACAGTTACCAGAGATTCTTGAAGCAAATTCGCCAGTTAAGTAGAAATCTACCTAGGGATGCTCGCCACCCTGGCGAATCAGGAAAATTGAAAAAAAAACACTGGTTCGTAGTGTGTCGTGACCAGCTTATATCGGTTTAGGGTACTGGGCTGGTTACCAGTCCAGTTCTGGGACAATTACTCTTGCGCATCCTGCAGCAGAGGTCCAGAATCCTTTGAGAACTCTGGCTTCAAGTTCAGAATTTGGTACTAGACTTTAAATCGGTCTGCAGTCCCCTTTTGAGCAAGTCCAATTTCTTTAACGTGGCAGTGACTGCTTTAAAAACGCAAAATATAGAGGCAACGTGCCAATTTCAGCGCTTGCAAGCAACGAATAGTATCTAAGGATGTGTGAAGTAAATGGAAAATCTAATACTAAGACTGGACCTATCTCCGAACCAATGCTGGCCGGTTTCAGGTTTCCAGCCAGATTTGGGTTTGGATCTGGATCAGGGTCTAAAAATCGGACCCAGCGGGTCTACAATATGGACCTAGATCTGGCCAAGGACAAGACCCAGTGAATTTACATGGACTGAGACCCAACCAAGAACCAAACCCAGCAAGTCAGAAGGGTTTTTTTTATAGGGTCATACCTAGGATTAGGTATGGGCTAGTCTTAGGTTTAGATCGGGTTTTGGGTTTTAGGTTTTAAGGTCTTAGGTTCAAGAGTTTTAAGATTTGAAGTTTTAAGGTCTCAGGTCCTAGCCTTAAGATTTAATATAGAAGGGCATATCCTATGGGAACATTAAAATGGCCTTTACACAAATATGTGGTGAAGTTTCTTGTGCTATTCCTATATTAGATAGAGACCCAAATAAGGCCCTTGTGAGTTGAGATGAGTGTTGATTGGTAGCTATAATGGTGGCATGTTGAACTCCCTATTGTTGTTCTTGGGAACACGTTGGGGAATATTTTGAAACCTTTGAAAACCCATTGGGAAGTTAAAGAAACTGGATGGAACATGATGGGAACACCAAAATCTAAAAAATTCAAAGTCACTTAGAAATAGAACCATCTTAAAAAATAAGTCAAGACTAACCCTAGGTCTTAAAGTTGAAACAAAAAGTTCTTATAAGGGTTGGACCCAATGGACCCAAAACCATTGGTCAAAACAATTTAACCAAGTCTCAAACTTAATGGGTTTTAATTTTTGAAAATATTCTCTATGCTTGGAACTAGTCCTAGCCTAAAGCTAGAACTAGAGGCTCTTATAAAGGTTGGACCTATTGGACCCTAACCATTGATAATAAAAAATTGACCAAGCCTCGGACCTATTGCATTTTTATTTTTCATTTTTAAAAAAAAAACTCTAAACCTAGACTCAATAGTTCCTATTAAAAACCAAGAACCAACCAACCCTACTCCAAACCAAACTTTGTTCCCCATATATTTATTTTTTAGAAAACACTAAAACCCAAGATTTTGCAGATTAGAAGAATCACTATTCCAATTGTACCAAAAGTTCTCTAGTTACTTTGGGAACCCGAAACTGGACAACATTGATCATGACCCAGAGTGGGGAAACCGACAAAATTGAAACCCCTTGCATTAGGGCTTTCACATTGTGCTCAAAAGCCTACAGTAAAGCACTCCAAGGAATTTCCCTTTATATTTGGTTACACCTTCTCACGCAGAAGTTGCGTTTGTCAATCAGCAGTGTTGATCACATCCACACCTTCTGCCGTTAAAAAAAAAAAGAATATGTTGGGTTTTACACCAGGGAAGGCCTGCTCCCACAGGACTTTTCTAATTATCATGCCTACACCCTTGGGCTTCTGCCCTCAGGGCTGTGACCCTTAAATTAGAGAAAGCCCCTGGAAGAAGGCCTTCCCTCTACATTGTTACTGGGAATTTTATCCATGATGGGGACTCACTTTGGGAAATCCCTTTGGGACATTCTCCCTACCCTGTTTGCAGATGGAGTTGGGAACAAGTATTTTACAAACCTCTCAAATTCCATCCTAAGGTTTCTGTAATTTGCGTTTCACCTCGTTGTTCTATGCACTGCCACAACTAATAGTACCTAGCAAACGTTTATTGGGTGCTTTGACACTAGGTTTAGCGAGGTCACAAGAATGTACTTGGATTAAACATTGCTAAGAGTGAGGCTCTAATGGACACCTAGCCCTGCTTAAAATACTTGCATATTGCTTAGTGTATATGGCAGCCAGCTTATAGTCCACATTAAGCCTCCTTAGGCTGTCCTGGCCCACTTATGTTCTGTAATAGTTGAGAGGCCACTGGTTACCAGAAAGAGCCACTGAGGCACCCAAAGTGTTGAGGCTATTTTCAAAAACCAGTGACGAGGACCTGGTAATTAGTACCCATAAGTGACTGTTGTGAGTTTCAAGATGACTTGCCATACTAAGGGCGACTTTAGAGGAGGGTCCAAGGTCCAGGAACCAATGAATTCAAGCAATCTTATTGGTCAAAAGCTTTAAATGGGTCCCAAGGCCTTTAGACAAGAGTCCAAGACCAAAAAGTGACAAATTGTGGCTCTAAAACTATATGGCACTTGTTTTGGAGGGAAAATCAATTAGTTGGACCAAAAACAGTGCCAAAAGGAGAGCTCCTGATTTGGAGAACCAAGAATCAGGCTAGGGACCAAGGTACAGTCCAACTCAAGGATTCAATTTGCTTCAAATCAGTCCAAATTGGTTCCGAGGAAATTGGACCCTAGACCTTCATCTAAAGTCGGGCCTAAGTTATTTGGGTAACTTGTCAAATCACTTTAAAATATTGTGTGTTTTTTATTTCATACTTATTTATTATCATTTCCGTCATTAATGAGATATCTGAAATAAATGTATGATGAATGTTATTTTCATTCATGAAGAGAGCAGTTATCATGTCTTCATCCAAAAAGTAGTGTGGTTACCAAAAAATACCGCCAATCAAAGCTGACAATGATATGTAGAGCTGTGAGCAGAAGGTTTTTAATGAAAAAGAAGGTGGCAGTTTATTGCTTATAAATTGCTACCTATAGCGATCATGTCATCAAGATTCTCACAACAATTGGTCATGTAAGGTCTCTGAAAGGTTGTCATTAAAATATCGTAGGGTTTTAAGAAGGGAAATGGTCTATTGTTAGAGCGTTCCATAATTTTCAACTTAGACTGCCACTTGACCTGCAGGTCTCCTGGGACAAGCACCTGAAATCATGGACGGGACTCATGATAGCCCCATTCTCCTCTATTTAATATTCCCAAAACATTATAGGCCTAATGAACACGAGTCATGGAAACAGATGGATGTATAGCTTGCTGCAATGTGCTCGTAATTTTGTCTTGGATGTGGAGAATGTTATGGTATCCAGTTGATTGCAATGCACAATCTCGGATTTCTTCTCCTGATTATCTAGTCAATGGTACAGCTAGCTAGGGTTGCATTTGTTGATGAACTTGTTGAATTTCTTGATTGATTAGTTAACGGTGCAGCTAGCTAGTTCTTGATTATTTAGTTAATGGTCCAGCTAGCTAGTTCCAAATTTCTTGACTAACTAGGTTATGGTGCATGTAGCTAAGCTAAATCTTAATTTCTTTTGATTAACTGGTTAATGGTGCAGCTAGCTAGTTCTCAATTTCTAGATTATATAGTTAGTGGTGGAGCTAGTTAGCCAAATCTGGATTTCCTTTGATTAACCAGTGAATGGTGCAACTAGCTAGCTAGTTTTGAAATTTATAGTTGTGTGTGTGTTGTCAGAACACCTGGGAAGCTAATGGCTGTCGGCGGATATGAATGGGTGGAGAATGCTGACGATGTGAGTATGCTGGAGTTCGGTCGCGTTGAGTATGCAAAGGTATTACAAGTCTAGGACACACCGACCCCAAAGAGTGTTATAACTACTGCATCACATGTCATCCTTTTTTGTCAATTCAACATGTAGTGTGAGGTCCTGGACACACTGGAATTCTTGAAGATTAATGTTGCAAAACTTATTTATATTTTTATTGCATTGTTTCATAGTAACTCACAATAAGATCATGCAACGGAGAATATGGTTGATAGATGAAGTCATGATTTAGGTTTAATGGTTACAGTATGACACTAGTATATATTGACTTCCAGAGCCTGTTCTATGAGGGATGGCAGCTGGTAGAATATTGTCATTTAGTATTTGTGAGTATGGTTTTTCTGACTAACTAAAGTGTGGCTAAATCTACAATGTCTGCGCATGTGGGCGTGGTGATGTCGGTGTTGGACATAGGCTGCAGGTATCAAGGTACAATTCTCAAAATCCTTACTGTGAATTTACTTTGCAGATTAGGTTGTCTTTTTAAGTTTGCAACTGCTTAAATATTTCTCACATCCAAGTTTAGTTATTTCTTTTTCCCAACCTCACCCATAAAACTAAAACTGAGACTGCAAATAGGTGGGAGACTACTGATAACAAATCACTTGGACCGGTCATTAACATTGGCCAATTAGAAATAGAAACTATTAGTCAAATCATATTTGTTACACTATTCATAGCAATCAAACTGTATATATTAGGCTCTGTTGTGCCTCTTACCAGCCTCAACATCCTGTGCAAAAATGCTGGGCCAAATCCATTTTCCTGAGTCGAAATAGCATGTTTTTGACTTCTCTACATCTGTTTTTATTTTGCTGGGCCACATATTAAGCACCGGTGGAGCTGTTCTAAGTTTAGCAAGGTGTTACACTTGAAGCTATGTGAATCTTTGCTTCATTCCAAATCTCAGGCACTATGTTTGAATGTGAGGTGGGGATAAATTTGCAGACGGTGGCGTGTATTTCAGTCCGGGGAGGTGTGGTGGAGCTTGGGACAACGTGTCACATTCCTGAGGACATAAACGTTGTTCACTTCGCCCGTGATGTGTTTGAGGAAGATTTTGTTGACTTAATTAATCCCAAAAGTCGAAGCTACAGTTATTTTAAATCTCTTGATCCTAATTATCCCCACGATCCTAGGACACTAAGCCGTGGTCAGCACATTGCAGCACCAGATCATGTTGATTCTCCTCGAAGAAATATGTTAGGGTGCCCCAATATGACCTCTTCCTATGTGGCTGCTGTGGCAAGCGAGGCAATCGAAAACTACCTCCCAAAGGGTTCATCTATTTCCCTGGATCTTCCTAAAGAAATCCAAGTGCAAACTCGCATTCAAAACAACCAAACGACTGGACCTATTCAATCATCGTCCCTCTCCAAACCAGACGTCATGGAGACCCGATCACTGTTACATTCAGCTGGCAAAATACCAAGTTCAGCCGATGAGAGGCAATTGTTGCGTGATCGTCTATTGAAGCAACTTGAAGCTAAAGACAACAGTCATCACTATTCACCACGAGCGGATAGGAACCAACGTCGAATGGCCTTCTCCAACATCGCAACGACATCCTTCTCAAATCAGCACCAGTTCAACTGGCGACATTGTGGGTCTGGGACCTCACCCGATTTCCCACATGAAGAACACCTATTTGTAGCTGACCGCTTGAACGATCTAGCACCTGGTCACAAAACAACAAGCTTCGAGCTATCTCTACAAACGATCTCAGAGCCACAGCAAAGTTCGACCTCCTCTTCCCAAGATGCAGGTTCTGAAAGAGCATGTGAGTTTAAACAACCAAATAGGCTAACGACATTCGATGATCCATCACGTCAACGACTATCATCTCCTGAAACTGAGACCATGCTCAATAGAATAAAGGGATTAATTAGAATTGAAAAACCTACAGGTTCCATGATACCTAGTATTGAACGGCCTATTGATGAACTCCATGTTTCCCATGGTCGAAAAATTCCTCGCCAATCGATCAAACACCCTGAACCAGTAGCACTTTCTTTTGAAGAGCAGCTACAATCAATGTCAACTCATAGCTGGCTACCGAATCTTTCAATGGAAGTTGGTAGCGTGTCTTCAACGCATGAAATTGGCACATCTGAAACCATATCTCAACTGACCGTAAGCAATCGAATCCTCTTGAACCATGCTCATAACTAAAGAAATTTGCGAGATCTAAATCACGCTCTGGAAAAGTACTAGCTAGCAGTTTTATATTGATAGTACCCACGCAAATTTCAGGAGGCCACAATCATTTTGCAAATGCCGTCATAATCATTGTAATGTCGTCCAAAAGAACTGATCTCAAGTAGTCGAAATCTAGAAAACTGCAATGTATGTGCATTTTTGAAAGTCGAATTGATACAGGAGACTCTAACTCGTGTGCGGATTTGCATGTCCCGGAAGCTTGCAGGATCTACTAGATGCACCAGTCGTAACAAAGCCACGAAAGTCCCTACAGGTTGCAAAACACAATCTATTTGCAATGGATGGTTCGGATTCAGAAGCCATGGCACCAAATTCATCATGCAAGGAGGTGTCAAATATGAAAGGGGATGATCACATCCAAATACAAAATAAGAAGCCCAAAACATTGGATTTCTTCAAGGAAGGTTGGGCGATGGATGCTATAGATATGAGAGCTGCAACTACCGATAAACAACAGGCCACATGCAATGAAGGGCAGTTGGAGAATAATTTGGTGGAGCTTAAGGCCAAGGATAATTGGTCACAATATCCTGATGCAGCTGCTGCTTGCCCGGTGAGTAAACTTAGCTTAATCTCTTAAAGGTTTTAAAGTTTACATTCATCGAGACATATACTAAACCAATAATGTGAGGCACAATATATGAAGACTAATCTAGCAATACATGTTCAGTTCATCAAATTCTATCTCGTTGCCACTAGGATTAAGACTACTTTGGCTCAAAAAGTTACAGTCTTGTCCATCCCAACTTGCGGATGGCATCATGCATGTAATATAGATTCAAGTTCCCTAAAATCTTGGCTTCTTGATACTACAAGGTTGAGGTACAACATTTGGAAGTTCAAATGCCAAACTGCTTCAAGGACTTGCAAATGGAAGGAAATTCGACGACAACTTTCGCCAATGTCAAGCATCCTGTGTCAACACTCCAAAAAGTGGAACAAGCTGGATGTGAACAATCCACAAGCGCGAAGTCTGATCATTATCAAACATTATGCGGTGGAAACGCAAGTGCAGCTGAGGGATCGTGGCAGCAGCTTCCAGATTACATTACCACACCGCAAATGCTTCTCGAGAACACCCAATTCGACCCATTTGATGTTAATGGAGCACACACCATGGGAAATAGCATGCCTGATTTAGAGGTAAATAATATTGTTCAACTCTCATCCAAGTACTATTTCAATTCAAGCCGCACCATATCCAATTTGTATAGCGGTAGGCAATATATACATAATACGATTTGTGTTGGCGTCCAAATTCTTCATGATTGTGTTAAAAATAAATAATATTTATATGCTAGACAAAAGTTGGTGAATTTTCTTTACTTGAACCTAGTCCTCAAGCTTCATATTCAAAAGGGTACATCCCAAATATTTGATTTGAATCAAAACTGGATTGAACACCTTTGTATATAGAACATAAACCAATGCCTTTTTTTGTATCTTTGGATAACAAGATGAAGGAATTATAATGACCTCAAAAGCTTGCAAAAACCCACAAGGTAGGTAACTTGGTAGGTGCAACTTTAGTGTTAGGGTTTGGAATGTGAGATGCATCAATTTTAGCATGTGTGATCTTTGTGTAATCAAAATGCAGGTACGGATGATGGAACATGAGCAGGTGTTGGTGAAGCTAAGAGCCAAGGATAGAATTGGTCTCCTTATGGATCTCATCCAAGCATTATGGAGTCTCAACCTGCATGTGCAACATGCAAATATCCGTACTAGCACTGGAAATGGGAATAATATTTTTGCTGCCAAGGTATTGCATTACATTGAAGAATTAAGGTTCTATTTGCCTATCTTGTCAACCATAGATTTATAAGTGCACCTTGATGGTATTCAAACTTGACAAAGGGTTACAGACACATTCAAGTCAAGAGATTGTATATTGTGAAACTGTGTTAGTGTCTATGGTTGGATACAAGGTAAAACCGTCCATGGTGCACACTTTACAGGGATCAGCCTTGCACGGGCTTGATCAGCCTTGCCCAGAGTTAGGGGCTTTACCAAACATAAAGATGTGCAGCAATTTCTTTAAATTTTTCCGGTATCATGGAAAAACACGGAAAAACAATTGTGGGGGTTCAGAAACAGAACGCCCACCACAACAAGCATTCCATTTTGTTAAATGTTTTGTGAACAATGAAAGAACATATATGCTTTGTAAGGTTCGTTCCAATTACACTTGAAAAATCAAGTACGTCTCTATGTAACAGCCCTTAATTTATATCGGTTTAGCAATCTTGTAATAAGTCAATTCAGCAAAGGAAAATAAGGTGCAATCACTTCGGCTAGGGTAAGACTATGTTTGTGAAAACTAATTTATTGATTGGGTGGGAGGAGTGCAGATGGCAATGTCCTCTACTGGAAAGCAAACAACACAAGAGATTGCAAATGCTATTACCAAGGTACTTGATGGGAGATGTCAAAACTATGGTTCTACCAAGTCTCCCAAAAATTTCAATTCCAATTTTCCTGGTCCAAATTGTGCTAGCAAATGTCTGCACAAGAGACTCCATGATGAAGTTTCTACCTCTTGACCGTAGTTCTTTGAGATCTATTGATATTTGCATATTGACCAATCTTCCTTCCCCGCCCCCCTGCCCCCACACACACACCTAGACTCCCCCAAGGCCTCACCAACCACCCTTTTGTTCAAAGTGGAAAAATTTATTGATTATTTATTGGTAGTTTTTCCTCTTCACCCAAGAAAATAGAATTTAAACTATTAATTTGTACCTGTTCCTTAAAGGACAAACCCCATTTCCTCTCACGGTTAGTTAAGTTACTAAGAATCAAGGGAAGGAAAATGCATATAATTTCTTCACATTTGAAATGTTTTGAATTGAATCATACAAAAGTGTACATACAATTTGTGTAGAATTTTTCCATAGATCCATCAAGTTGGAACTATGCAATCACAGCAATAAATTTTCATTTATCTAGATTGTAATGTATTGAACTTGCCTAACTTATTTTTATTTTTGGCAATTGTTTCTTGTAGCCACTTTGTTCAAGAAATTTAGACAATCCTCTACTATGAAGACTTCCCATTCTTTTATTAGACATCTTGGAATTGGAATGGAGTCTCAAGGAGGTTACAAATGACATCAATTCAAAATACAATATTTGTTTATTATTTGGAGATAAATTTAATAAGAATTAACAAAAAATATACACAATTAAAAATAAACGAAATTTACTATATATACATGTATACATAAGGTCTAATTGTAATTATATGTTACATCTTATGTATGTGTACATATGCTCCATACTTGCAATAATTCCATACTTCCTTTCAAAAGGCTTTCTATTTTTTGTTTTCAAATATCTTTTCAATCAAAAATATAGGTTGAATGCATGGTTCAGTGGACCAAATGGGTGTCCTACAAACCAATAAACCCCCACCATTGGATGGCAATTGAAACTTTTCAGTTGCCACAGAAAGGGGCATGTATGTTTTTTGAAAACCTGACAAAGGCTTTTCAAAACCATATGATACACCCCTTTCCCCCCCCCCACTTTCTTGGCAACAAAAAAAATTCAGTTGCCATCAAACAATGGGGGTGTGTCCAATGATGATTGAGAAAGAATTCGATTGCCATCCAACACACCCCCACCATTGAATGGTGACTGAAACTTTTCGGTCACCACAAAAAGGGGGTGTGTCATAGGGTTTCAAAGAACCCTTGACGAAAGGTTTCCAAAAACATTCGGTCACCATTAGAAAGTGACGATTAATTGGATGGCAACTGAATTTTTCAGTCGCCATCAAACACACCTACACCATTGGATGACAACTAAATTTTTTTGATTATTGAAAGGGGTGTGGGCCTTTGCTATTTTTATTTTTTTTCATTTTTTTCCCTCATCTTAGTCTTATTGCCATTTCATGCCCCTCCCCCATGCCTTCTTGAGTGACCAAAAAAATTCAATCACCATTGGACAATGGGGGTGTACCCAATGGCAACCAAAAAAATTCAATTGCCATCTAACATATGTTCACCATTGATCGCCATCCAACACACCCACACCATTGGATGGTGATCGAAATTCTTCAATCGCCTAGGAAGGAGAGCAAAGCATGAAATTAGTTTTTCCAAAATGATAACACATGCCCACCCCTTTCGGTCACCATCCAATTGTGGCCGTATGTTGAATGGTAATTGAAATTTTTTGGTTGCCAAAAGGGGGGGTGCATGTAATATCATTTTTGAAAAAAATCATCCCCCCCCCCCCCCCCCCCCTCCCCCCCCCTTCTTCCGAAAAAAAACCCACCACCCCAACAAAACCCCCACCGCAAACCAACAAAACCAATCATTCTTCCCAG
>Ga0116227_10012252_pt1 | contig 14049 bp, 8 predicted proteins | sample S1TSphgellanicum_FD_89693 | JGI IMG/M metagenome (GOLD analysis project Ga0116227, IMG submission 89693) | Host-associated microbial communities from peat moss isolated from Minnesota, USA - S1T2_Fb - Sphagnum magellanicum MG | ecosystem: Host-associated > Plants > Peat moss > Unclassified... | reverse complement strand
CATACTGTCTTTCGCATTTCCGGCATCACTCACGGTGAGGATTACACCGTAACGACCAGCGTTCTGGTAAGTATGTGAAACAATGATACCGGTATCGGCGGTGTTATCGCCGAAGTCCCAGGTATATTTCACGGCGCGCGGTGTAGGGGCAGCAGTAAAGTTCATGGTGAGCTGTCCATCATTGGCCCTGGCGAAAGTATATGCCGCTTTTAACGGTGGTACAAAACGGTTAGAGATGCGAATACTGTCTGCGTTGGTGAGGCCATACATGCTTACCGACAACGTATAACTACCGGGTTGTGTAACGGTGATCGCGCTGCTGGTATCGCCGGTAGACCATAAGAACTTAACACTATCGGGTCTGATACCTCCGATAGCGGCGATGGCATCGAGGTGTACGGGTTGACCTTCGTCAACGGTAGTATCGGCGCCGAGGTTGATGGATACGAAAGGAACGATGTACACAGATTTCCGGATCGTATCGGTATGCTGTAAGCTATCCGTTGCGAACAGGAATACATCATGAAGATCCGGTCGACTATAAGTATGCGACACATTTTTACCGGTGGCGGTGACACCATCTCCAAACTGCCAGCTATAGGTAATATTGTTGATGCCTGCCGGAGGGATCGCGGTAAAGTTCAGGGTATATCTTCCATCATTGGCACGCGCGTAACTGAAGTCGGCCGTTGGTTTTGGGGGCGCTTCTCTCACCGTGATACTATCGATGGACTCCGATCCGAAACGTGTAGCTACTACCGTATAAACGCCTGGTGATTGCACCGTGATCTGCTGACCACTGATGCCACCGGGATACCAGACACATTTAACGGTAGAATCTCCGAAATAAGGTGCATTGATTCGCAGGTTAATGGAAGCGCTGGTGAGCGTGGTATCAGGTCCGAGGTCGATATTCAGGGGAGGATATACCCGGAAAGTATCTGCCGCGCTATAATTATTACTGGTTAAATACGCGTAGTAAGTATCCGGCTTAGACACCAGTAACTCACGGGCTACAATAGCGCCGGGATACCAGGTTACGGTAACGGAACTATCGCTGTAGAAAGGCTCATTTATTTTAAACAGCATCGGAGAGCCGGTGTAGGAAGTATCGTTGCCTGCATTAAATGCCGGTGGCTGATTCACGGACACCCTGATGCTATCGCTGGAAACATATCCATACATATACACCGTTAAAGTGTATAAACCTGCCTTGTTCACCGTGATCGCCCGGCTGGTATCTCCCGTCGACCAAAGGTATGTGGCATCACCATGCCAGAAACCGATAGCCTCAGTAGCGTCAAGTCTCAAGGACTGGCCCGCAGCGATGGTGGTATCTTTACCCAATTGCACTTTTACCGGTGGCATGATGTTGATGAACTGGGCGGTGCTATCCAGTTGACCTATGGCACTTTTCTCTATCCATAACCGTACTTGATAGTTTCCAGGAGCGTCATAGGTATGTGCCGGATTATGCTCATTAGAATAACTACCATCTCCAAAATCCCAGTGGCGGCTTGTGATACCCATCGAATCTCCGGCAGGCATTTCAACGAATTGCATCGTCAGTTGTCCGTTGTTGCGTCTGTAGTACTGAAAACGGGCCTTGGCCGGACAGCCACGGATTACATTGATCGTATCGCTGCCAATTAGTTCATCCATCACAACCTCGAGTGCATATTGCCCTGGTTCTGTTACGTTGAGGTAATAGGTAGTATCACCGGTAGACCAGCGATATGTTGCGCCCGTGTAAGTGTTACTCATTCTAAGCGATACCACCTCACCGGTACATATTGCTTTATCCGGTCCCAGGTCCACAATCAGACCGGCTATCCCAACTCTTACGCTGATCGTTTTTGTATCTCTGTTGTAGGGATAAGTGCTACTGATACCCGTCAGCTGAACATTATAAGTTCCTGCGCGGCTGTAGGTGTGCGTTACTTCTCTACCGGTAGCAGTGGCACCATCTCCGAACGACCAGCTGAGTTGATCGTAAAAAGAAACCTGTGCACTATCCGTAAGTGTGACAGACAATTTGTTTGCCTCATCCAATGTAATAATCGGTTTTAATATGGCCCGGTCTACCTGGTAAGAACGGTTTGTTTTAAATTTATCAAAACAACGCTCAAATCCGCATTCCTGTACATAAAGTCCTGGCTGTGTTACATTGATACCGGTAGTAGTAGCCCCTGTTGACCACCGGTAACTCACCGGTTCGGTTGTATCCAGCGTTACCATATTGGTATTATAATTTCCTTTAAAGAAGTCCTCCAATCTAACAGGCTCGTTCTTTAAAGCTATTTTTTCGGTCGCGAATGTACTTGGAGAAAAGTGGGGCATAATCGTTCCTTCCATTTTCATCCTCTTACCACCCGTGAAATCTCTGCACGTAATTTCATAGTGGAGAAATTCGTTATTTTTCGCTTTGAAGCGTGGAGATTGACCATACAATGTATCCCTTTTAGCCATAGTACTTAATATCCATCTATCAGTAAAATAACCTGGCACACACGATTGGTCATAGAGCATATATTCCACCGAATCACAACTCAGTACAGAAAGATAGTTTACACAGGGCATATTGGGGTCCAGCCGTTTGACCACAATGGTGTCTGTCAAAGTCCGTCCACATGATGCGGTCACCTTTACCCAATAAGTTCCTGGTGTTTGCGCGAAAATACTGGCCGCTGTTTCCCCGGTTGACCACAGATACGAGTTCCAAAAACCGTTTACACGAAGAGGTGTCCCCGGTCCATCCGTATAAATGAGGTTGGGACCGACGTCCAGTTTGTCTCTAAACTCAGACATCGTAAAATCGATGCTTTTTTCCTCGTATAGACCATCTGTTTTCAGGAGACGGAAAGTGATGTGTTTAGAACCGGTGCTGCCATAATGGGCATCGAAGGTCAATGTTTTAGTTAACGCCTCACTGTCCAACAGGAAATCGCCTCTGCCATCGTCAAAGTTCATGACTGCCGACTTTAACTGATCCGTGGGCAAGTCGATCGTAAAAGTGATCCGGACCAGCATTGTATCGCAATTAACACCGATAAAGTTCGAAATACTGATGTTGATCGGATTTACATCTGTAATTATCTTGTTAGTCAAAAAAGGCCCTGCCCGAAGTCCAAAAGAAGAAATCAGCAAAACAAACAATAGTAAAAGTCTATTCATAGATAGCGTGTTAGCAGAATTAGGGATCTTTAAGTAGATATAAAATTATATGTTTTTTATTTAATTTAAACAAATCTATCATCAAAGACGACCTGACCCACTTCCCTTAATCGCCAATTTTCCCGTATGTTTGCAGTTGCATACACAGAACCGTGATATCTCAAAACTCCATACAACAGATCCTCAGCCGCATTGATATTGTGGAAATTGTGGGCGCCTTCGTTAAACTGAAAAAGAGGGGGGCCAACTATTTAGGCTTGTGCCCGTTTCACAACGAAAAGTCGCCTTCTTTCACCGTATCACCGGGCAAAGAGATCTATAAATGCTTTGGTTGCGGCGCGAGCGGCAATTCCATCAGCTTTATCATGGAGCATGAGAAATACTCCTATGTGGAAGCGTTGCGGTGGCTGGCACAGCGATACCAGGTAGAACTGGAGGAAACGGAAGTTAGTCCGGAGCTGAAGCAGCACCAGCTCATGGCGGATAGTTTGTTTATCATCAACAACTACGCCCGTGAGTACTTTACCGATACCCTGTTTAACAAAGCCGAAGGCCAGAATGTGGGCCTGAGTTATTTTGAAGAAAGGGGTTTTACGGAAGAAACCATCAAAAAGTTCCAGCTGGGCTACTGTCTGAATACCTTTGATTCTTTTGCTAAATCGGCACTGGACAAGGGCTATAACCTGGAGTACCTGCAGAAAACGGGGTTGGTGACCATCCGTAATGACCAGCCCGCAGATAACTATCGCGGCAGGGTTATTTTTCCTATTCATAATCAGTCCGGTAAAATACTGGGCTTCGGGGCGCGTATCCTGGTAAAATCAGACCGGGCGCCCAAATACATCAATTCTCCCGAAAACGAAATCTATGTAAAAAGCCGGGTGCTGTATGGTACCTACTTTGCGCGGCATGCCATCGACAAACTCAATGAATGCTTGCTCGTAGAAGGCTATACCGATGTGATTTCACTGCACCAGGCCGGTGTGGAAAACGTGGTGGCTTCGAGTGGTACCTCCCTTACGCAGGACCAGCTGCGACTGATAAAGAAGTATACCAATAACCTCACTATCCTGTATGATGGCGATAGCGCCGGTGTAAAAGCAGCGCTGCGCGGGCTGGACATGGCCATCGAAGAAGGACTGAATGTGAAACTGGTATTGCTGCCCGACAAAGAAGATCCGGACAGTTATGTGCAGAAGATTGGTGCAGAAGCATTCCGGGAATTCATTAAGGATAATAAACAGGATTTCGTACTGTTTAAACTGCAGCTGAGCATGCAGGAAGCAGGAACGGACAGCAATAAAAAATCCCAGCTGGTAAACGAAATTGCCGAAACCATTTCCAAAATTGATAAGGCAGAAGATTTTACCCGGCAGCAGGATTATATCCGTCAGTGCAGCCAGTTGCTGCATATCGATGAACAAGGGTTGATCCAGCTGGTGAATAAATATATCCGTGATCGTCTTGTGAAACGGGAGCAGGCACATGCCCGCAACAACCCCGCTCCGGATGACGACGGATTAACGGAAGAAGCCATTGCCGCCATGGAAGCTGCCGAAACCGGCATCTCTGTTGATTCCCTGATCAGCGGTCATGAAATGCAGGAAAAGGCACTGGTAAAGATCCTGTTGCGTTTTGGCGACAAGCCTTTCAGCGAAGAAGAAAACAGCACGGTGGCCGATTATGTATTCCACCTCCCCTACGACTTTGAAGCACTCGCCGAAAGTGAGCTGGTGAAAAGAATTTTAAGAGAGTACAAAGCATTATACGACGCCGGCAATCTGCAGGATAAACGTTGGTTTCTTTATCATGAAGATCAGCAGTTCTCCAAACACATCGCCAATATCCTGGAAGACAAAGAAGCCGACCTGAGTAACAAGTGGAAAGACCAGTTTGAAATAGATACTGTTTATGGCGACAATGCTTATTTAAGCGATACTATTTCTACCACCAATTATCTTATTCTGCGTAAGATCAAGAAGCTGATCCACGAAAACCAGGAAGAAGCGAAGAAAGCGACGGAAATGGATCAGATCCTTGCCTGTCTTGAAATGCAGAAACACCTCAATTCACTGGAAAGAGAACTCACCAACGGCATGGGCACCGTTATCTTCAAGTAATATTATCATAGTAATTCTTCCCGTAAGCATCAGATCCGTTCCCACACCTGGAAAGAAAAAGCATATTGATTTTTCTCATCCGGCTCATGACGCTCATCACTCACCAGTTCAAATTCCCCTCCATCGATGTGCGGAAAAAACGCATCCCCGTGTACAACAGCGTATACGCGTGTCAGGTAGATACGGTCTACTAACGCCCACGCCTGTTCGAAAATCTGGGAACCGCCGGTAATAAACAATTCATCACCACCGAAAGAACGGGCCTTTTCGATCCCTTCTTCGATAGAACGTACTACGTAAGCGCCTTCCGGCGCAAAATCCGTTTGACGGGTGATGACAATGTTAGGACGACCGGGCAGTGGTTTACCGAGGGAATCAAATGTTTTGCGGCCCATGACGATAGGTTTCCCTAAGGTAGTGGCTTTAAAATATTTCAGGTCTGTAGACAGGCGCCAGGGCAGCATGTTATTGATACCGATCACGTTGTTATCAGAAGCGGCTACGATAATGGATATACGCATATCTCGGAATTATATGGCTACTGGCGCTTTGATGGCCGGATGAAACTGATAGTTGACCAGTTCAAAATCTTCGTATGTAAAGGAGAAAATATCTTTTACGTCCGGGTTGATCTTCATTACCGGCAGTGGGAATGGCTGTCTGCTTAATTGCAGTTGTGCCTGCTCCACATGATTGCTGTACAGGTGTACATCACCAAAGGTGTGGATAAAGTCGCCCGCATCGAGGTTACATACCTGCGCCATCATCATGGTCAGCAATGCGTAAGAAGCGATATTAAAGGGAACGCCCAGGAATACATCCGCACTGCGCTGATACAGCTGGCAGCTGAGTTTACCACGGGTTTCTCCTTTGGCCGGATCTGCGGGGGTTACATAAAACTGGAACAGGCAATGACAAGGGCTGAGTGCCATTTCGGACAATTCGCCTACATTCCATGCGTTCACAATAATACGACGGGAATCGGGATTGTTTTTAATGGTGTTCACCGCTTCCGTGATCTGGTCTATTACTTTGCCGTCGCGGGTTTCCCAGCTACGCCATTGTTTGCCGTATACAGGGCCCAGATCACCGTTCTTATCGGCCCATTCGTCCCATATGCTCACGCCATGTTCTTTCAGCCAGGCGGTGTTGGTATCTCCCCTTAAAAACCAGAGCAGTTCATATATAATTGATTTCAGATGCAGCTTTTTGGTGGTCACCACCGGAAAGCCTTCCTGTAAGTTGAATCGCATCTGATAACCAAAACAGCTGGTAGTGCCAGTGCCGGTGCGGTCTGTTTTCACAGCGCCTTCCCGGATAATATGTTGTAATAAAGATAAGTACTGCTCCATAAGGCCGCAATTTACGAAGATTTCCAGTTGAAAAAATATAACATAATTAAGTCAAAGAAAAAAAACGCAAGTAGCCTTAAAATGTCGTAATCTGGAGAGATATTTTATGTTACAACAAGGTCGGCTTAAGAGAAAAAGCCCTGCCCCACCCAGATGATGTTTGAAAAACCGTAGCACCCTACGTGGCAGGGGATCACAACGAAGTTAGATATTATTAAACAACCAAGATCAGAACCGTAAATTTCCACAAACCCAAAATTGACATCAGCATTATGATACTGTAACGTCGTTTCTATCAATCATCATTTATTTATCTAAACCCTCACAAGCTATGCTTCTACCAAAATCCAGCTTGCTGGTACTGCTATGCCTATGCAGTACCCTGGCACTATTTGCGCAGCAAAACATGACGGGAAAAATAAGGGATGCCGTTAGTGGCAGGCCCATTCCCGGTGTTACCGTCCGTATTCCCAACACGAACAGGGGAACCATTACCGATGTGGAAGGCAATTATACATTGGGTATTCCTGCCGGGACCAGCAGTTTACTGGTCAGTTATACCGGCTACAAAACCAGAACCATACCACTCACACCAGGCAACAACGTCCTGAATCTGACCCTGGAAGAGGATTTCGCCCGCCTCGATGAGATTGTAGTCACCGGATTAGCCACCAACGTGAAGCGAAGTAACCTCGCCAATGCCGTAGCTACTATCTCCGGCAGGGAATTAAACGGTGTAGCGCCCGCACAGACCTTTGACGCCGCCCTTAGTGGTAAAGTACCCGGCGCCCTGATTACGGCGAATTCCGGGGCTCCTGGCGGTGGTATCTCGGTAAAAATGCGCGGAATCACTTCCGTATTTGGTAATTCACAACCACTCTATGTGGTAGATGGTATTTTCTTCAATAACAGCAGTATTCCTGCCGGTTTGAATGATGTGACCGGCGCTGCCACCGCAGGCAATCCTAACAACCAGGACAACCCTTCCAGCCGCATTGCGGATCTTAACCCGGAAGATATTGAGAACATCGAGATCCTGAAAGGCGCTTCGGCCGCCGCTATGTATGGCGCCAAAGCAGCAGCCGGCGTTATTATCATCACCACCAAAAAAGGAAAGGCCGGAAAAACAAAAATCACGCTGAATCAGGAAGCCGGCTTTACACAAGTAAGACATCTTATGGGCGTACGTGCCTTTACCGCAGAAACAGCCGCTGATCTGGCAGGTACGGCAGACAACCCCTCTGCAGATGTGCAGGCCAAACGCGCAGCTTATAAAAAGCAATTTACCGATGCCCAAAGCGCCGGAAAGATCTTTGATTACGAAAAGGAAATGTTCGGACAAACAGGCCTGGTCTTGAATACGGGCCTTTCTCTCAGCGGCGGTGGCGACAAAACCACCTTCTATCTCTCCGGAAACAGAAGACAGGAAGATGGTATTGTAAAAGGTACCGGTTACTTTAACAACTCTATCCGGTTGAATGTAGATCATAAAGTCAATGATCGTATCTCCATTGGCGTTACGACCAACTATATCAATTCATCTGCCGACAGAGGTTTAACGAACAACGACAACAACGGTGTTTCCTATGGTGTGGCGTTATCTTCTACCCCCGATTTTGTAGACCTGCATCCCAATGCGCTGGGTGAGTATCCCCGCAATCCCTTTGCTGCGTCCAATCCGCTGGAAACGCGCGATAACATGATCAACAACGAGCATACCAATCGTTTTGTAGGTGGTACCAATATCGATATACGCCTGCAACAGAATGCACGCTCCACCACCCGCCTGATTGGCCGCGGCGGTGTGGATTACTTCAATTTTAAAACCGCTGCGTTGTTTCCCCGCACCCTTCAGTTTGAAGAAGCCGGTTTACAGGGACATTCCATCCAGGGCAACACCAATAACACCAATACCAATATCGGCGGCTTTGTGGTGAACACGTTTACACCCAATGACCGTCTCAGTTTAACCAGTACCGCCGGCGCCACCCTGGAAACCGGCTACATGGACAACATCGTGACCGTAGCCACCAACCTGGTATCCGGACAAAGTAATCTCGATGCCAGTGCCAATACCAATACCCGGCAGTTCCGGCAAAAATACCGGGATAACGGGCTGTTTATACAGGAAGATCTTTCGCTGATAGATGCCATCACACTCAGTGCGGGCGTACGTTTCGACCGGTCGACCAACAACGGTGATTATCTGAAATACTATGTTTTCCCGAAAGGATCGGTGTCCTGGAACATTGCCAAAATGAATTTCTGGCAGGTGAAAGGCATCGATAACCTGAAGCTACGCGCAGCTTACGGCCAATCCGGCAACGTACCGCCTTACAGCAGTAAGTTTACACAGCTGCTGGGAAGCAATATCGGCGGCTTTCCCGGCGTATTGGTGGATAACCTGAAGGGGAACCCGGATATTAAACCAGAACGCCAGGCCGAGTTCGAAACCGGTTTGGATGTAAGCGTACTCAATGGCCGCATCAGCCTGGAAGCCACTTACTACAACAAAAACATTTATGATGTATTGCTGCGTCATGCGCTGCCCGGTTCTTCCGGTTATGCCAATGAGTGGAAAAATAGTGGCGACCTGAAAAACCAGGGCATAGAGCTTGGATTGAATGTGATTCCGGTAAATCAATCAAACATCCGCTGGAACAGCAGTATCAACTGGTAGCGCAACCGTTCCAAAGTCACCAAACTGATCATCCCTCCTTATGCTATTGGTGCATTTGGTAACTCACTGGGTACCTTTTACCTCGAGCAGGGAGAACCTGCCACTCAGATCAAAGGCACTGTAGGTAACGAGTTGAAGCTGATCGGCAATTCAGAGCCTGATTTCCAGATGAGTTTTTTCAATGAGTTAACCATCTTCAAAAACTTTTCATTGCGTTTCCTGATCCACTGGAAAAAAGGTGGAGATAACATCAATTTAACCCAGCTACTGACCGATCTGGGCGCCACTTCCCCGGATTTTGACGATGAGATCAAAGGCACCAAGGCAGGACTTTACCGCCCCGGCGCCGGTGATGCTTCCATCTATGTGCAGGATGCTTCGTATGTGCGTATCCGTGAGATAGGTCTTTATTACAGTATTCCGCTTAAAAATACCACTACCATCAAAGGTGTTCGTGTGGGAATTTCGGCGAACAACTTCTTCACCTGGACAAAATACATCGGTTATGATCCGGAAGTATCCAACTTTGGCAGTAACACCATTACTACCTCTCAAAGCCGCGGCAGTATTGGCTTATCAACCGGGGTAGATGTGATGCCTTTTCCTGCATCCAAACGTGCGAGCTTTCATGTTGGCGTCGATTTCTGATCATTTCTTAAAAATCATTACATATGAAAAAGTATCTTTCCATTATAACATCAGCGCTGCTACTACTGGTATTGCATGCCTGCCAGAAAGGAGAAATAAACAGTCTGAATACACCGGTGGTGAGCGAGATCACCAACAATCCTTCCAAGAGCGATCTGTTCAACCTGTTGACCGGCGCGGAATCCGGCATGCGTAACAGCTTTGCTGTTTATCTCGATGGCACGGGTATTATTGGCAGGGAGATTTACCGTTTCTCCGGTTCAGAACCGCGGTACACCACCGATTTGCTGGGTGGTGGTAACAAACCGCTGGACAACAATACGTTCTATCTTACCAATCCCTGGACATCCCGGTACCAGGTGGCCAGGCAGTGTTTTATTCTGCTGGATGCCATCAACAACACACGTACCGAAGTAGCGTCGGATGTACAGAAGAAAGCCTTTTCCGGGTTTGCCAAAACGTTGATCGGTTATCAGCTGTTGCTGAATATCAACATGACCGATGCAAATGGCGCACGTATTCCTGTGGCCAACGGCGCTACGCTGGGACCTGTGATTACCGATCCGGCGGTGGTGATGGATTCTGTATTAAAATTTTTAGACGAAGGAAAAACAGATCTTACCGGTTCGGAAGTGATATTTCCCTTATCAGATGGTTTCCTGGGATTCAAGGATGCAGCGGGACTGATTAAATTTAACCGCGCCATTGCCGCCCGGGTATATATTTACCGGAAGAACTGGGCGGCTGCACTCACGGCGCTCAATGAATCTTTTTTCGATCTGAATGGAGCGCTGAACACCGGCGTTTATCACTACTTTTCTACCAATGGGGGCGACCTCGCTAATACCATGTACCTGGCGCCCAATGGTAACGGAGAGATCCGCGTAGCGCATCCTTCTTTCTTAGCCAACATCCTGCCGGGTGATGACCGCCTTCTTAAAACCGCCAGGCGGACCTCTTCTGCCAGTCAGAGTGGCCTTACCGGCGACCGCGACGTGGTGATATGGACTTCTTTCAATTCGCCTATCAGCATTATCCGGAATGAAGAACTGATCCTGATCTATGCAGAAGCGAAGATCCAAAGCAATGCCCTTCCTGATGCGATAGTGGCTTTAAACCGGATCCGGGTGGCGCATAATCTTTCTCCGTATGCCGGGGCTGCCACTACGCAGGCATTGACCAACGAATTGTTGTACAACCGGCGCTATTCGCTGTTTATGGAAGGGCACCGGTGGATTGATGCCCGGAGATATAATTTACTGGGTACACTGCCGATAGACCGGCCGGATGATGATGTGTGGGCGAGGTATCCGTTGCCGCAAAGTGAGAGCAATATTTAGAGATCGTTTATAACAAAAAATGCAGCGAAGAAATTCGCTGCATTTTTTATTATAAATATTTCGAGACCGGTTACATGGCCCTTCTTTTCATTTCTTTTCTGATGAGTGCGAGTTCACGACCCATTTGTCCGGCGATGGAAGTATTTTCCTGTGCGCGGCGGATCAGGTAGGGCATTACTTCTTTCACGGGACCATAAGGCAGGTATTTGCTGACGTTATAGCCTGCGTGTGCAAGATTGAAAGTAATGTTATCGCTCATTCCCAGCAGCTGTGAGAAGCTCACATGCGGATGATTATGCGACAGGCCTTTTTCATGCAGCATACGGGCAGCGAGCATGCAACTATTTTCGTTATGGGTACCGATGAAAACAGCCAGTTGATCGAGATGGTCTATACAGAATTTTACGGCTGCATCGTAATCTTTGTCGGTCGCTTCTTTACTGGGCTGGATCGGTGTTGGATAATTATTCTCTGCTGCGCGTTTGTTTTCTTTTTCCATGTATGCACCGCGCACCAGTTTGGCGCCCAGGAGATAACCGTTCTTTACTGCTTTATCGAACGATACTTTCAGGAAAGAGAAACGGTCGTGGCAATACATCTGGAAGGTATTGTATACAATTACTTTTCCTTTGTTGAACAGCGACATCATTTCATCCGTGAGTGCATCTACGGGGTCCTGGATCCAGGATTCTTCCGCATCTACGAGGATAGCTACATTATGTCTGGCGCCGGCTTGTGCAATCGCGAATACGCGGTTACGCACACGGTTGTATTCTTCCTCTTCGGAAGCTGTCAGCATTTCTTTCCGGTGTACTTTTTCCAGCAATTCGAAGCGGGCGAAGCCGGTAATCTTTATAGCGATAAATGGAATATCTGGTCTGGTGGCAGCGTATTGGATAGCGCGGATAAACTCAGGAACAGCGGCGTCGTAGCTATGCTCTCCTTCCATGGCTTCCACTCCGTAGTCCAGTGCTACACCTACGTGGTAGTTACCCAGTTGCAGTGCGGTGGTAGCTGCTTCTTCCAGGGTTTCTCCGCCGCAGAACTGTGAAAAGATGGTGCTTTTAATAATGCCTTTAATGGGCAGTCTCAGTTTAAAAGCGATGGGTGTCATCACGGCACCAAATTTTACAAGCCAGGGCTTTCCTATATTGCTAAAGAGAAAGTTGGCTTTTTTCAGTGCTTTGTCGGTCTTTGCCTCAAACGCAATAGCCGTATTATCAAATGATAAAGGTAGCTGCTTTTCCATGGGCCGCAAAGTTAGGGTGCGTCTGGCTTCTAAACAAAAATCATTATAATATCAGGATATCTTTTTAACAGCGTTAACGGATATTGTCTATTGCTTCTCAGAAATTGTTTAAGCATAGTCTTTTGCCGCTGTTTAATTTACTACTTTTAGGTCTTTTTGGTTACATACAAAATTCCCGGAATATGCAATTTAAAGCTGATACTATTTCCCGTTCCTTTGCCAGTCCCTATAGGCTGTTGTTATTACTGGCGGGTGGAATAGTGATCAACGGCTGCCAGCCAAAGGCGCCCGAAAACACGACTGTAGACCTGAAAACACCGGGCATTGCATACCAGACCTATAAAGGCACTACCGGTCAACGTACCTATGTAACGCTGCCCGATAGTTCAAAAGTGATCCTCAATTCCGCTTCTGTACTGGAAGTGCCGGCCAATTATGGTCAAGGTGGCCGTGCGGTGCTCCTGGATGGAGATGCTTTCTTTGACGTGATCCCATCTACCGATACCTTTACGGTTACCAGCGATAAGTTAAGGGCTACGGTGTTAGGTACTACTTTTAAGATGCGTTCCTTTGCCAGTCAGCATGGTGCCACGGTGTACCTGCTTAACGGAAAGATCCGCGTAGGCAAATCCTACCACTCGGCGACCGACAATCAACCGGAAATACTGGAACGCGGGCAGATGATCCTGGCCAACAATGAAATAGACCTGATGGAAAAAGAAACCTATCACCCGGAAGAACTGGAGAACTGGTTATCTGACACCCTCCGTATCAAAAATGCCAACCCGATGGCGTTATCCCGCACGCTGGAAGAATGGTTTGGCGTGGAGGTAGAAATGAAGGGCGATGGATCGAAGGCGCCTGTGATCACAGATGCAGCTTTTTATCATGCTTCTCTGGAAGATGTGCTCAGCAACCTTGCCACCCAGCAGCGATTTAAGTACAAAATCAGCGACAATAAAGTAGTGATCACTTTTTAGTATATCCGTTAGCGTTAGCTACGGATTTTCCTGTTGAACGAAAAAATGGCGGCATCGGGATTCTTTTTTCCCTGTACCAGGTCTGCAATAATATCCGCGGCGATCTGACTGAAAGTGATGCCATTGCCGCCAAAACCCAGTGCAAAATAAGTATGCGGCATGGGGGCAAAAGCGCCAATGAAGGGCAAGCCATCTGCTGTAGATCCGAAGGTCCCGGTCCATTTAAATTCCGGTATAAAGCGCAGGTCCGGAAATTTTTTACGCAGGTCTTTTTCCAGGGCGGCTGCCTTGCGGTGGATCAGTTTATTCCTTCTACCGGGATTATAAAAAGGTTCGTCGCGGCCGCCTATCAGCACCCGGTGATCGCTGGTAGTACGCAGGTAGAGATAAGGCGATTTTGTTTCCCAGATGAGGCAGTCCTGGTACCATTGTTCCACATCATGATTGGGTTCACTCACTACCGCATACGTCGAATTCAGTTGCAGCAACGGGGCTTTGATATATTG
>Ga0116227_10012250_pt1 | contig 14050 bp, 8 predicted proteins | sample S1TSphgellanicum_FD_89693 | JGI IMG/M metagenome (GOLD analysis project Ga0116227, IMG submission 89693) | Host-associated microbial communities from peat moss isolated from Minnesota, USA - S1T2_Fb - Sphagnum magellanicum MG | ecosystem: Host-associated > Plants > Peat moss > Unclassified... | reverse complement strand
GTTTTGATTGTTTGTTGCTTTGTTTGGTGGGTTGAGTGGGGGGTGTCGGGTGGTGTGGTGATTGCATGATTTTTTGGTGATAGGCCAATCAAATGACCTATTGCAACAAAAAAAAATCATCAAACATGCACCCATAACTAATTTATATGGATATGCAAGAATGTATAGTCATAAAAGGTATATAGTCAAATTATCAATAAAATAATGAAAACACAACATTAAAACCCTCAGTTTGGTCATAAACAGGGTGAGATTCCAAAAAAATAAACAAGCACTAAAGGACAAGAGGAGTGAAACTCAGAAAACCATTGATTTTGGTGGTACATTGAGCTTCACCCTATCTTTTCTTTTTCATTAGCACCTCCACTGCTGCTACATATATTTTCACTACTCCTAAATGTACAGCTACTATAATTATTCTCAAACCTTGTGCATTAAATGTTGAGTTTAACATTTTATACCCAAATTTAATAAAATTTTCTTATTTTATTCTTACCACTGAAAGAAGGGTTTGGGGGTGAAAGGAGGCACAAAGACAGGGTGACTTTATGGATAATTATAGTATATACAATTACACAACTCAAAGCATGGTCGTGTAAGTAAATGTAAGTATATATATACACAGCAATAATACAAGTGTAAGTGTAAAAAGTTCAAAGGATATAAATGATTTATGCTTACACAAGATTTACATGCCTTACATACAACTATTGACATTTACATGCACAACACTGACTCACACCTACCATGGTGATTTTTCCCTAAAGGCACTATGAATACATTGCTTAATGCTTAAAGCATTTTGGAAAACATCCATTTCTGTCCTTAGGGGCTTTAATCCAATGTTGGTCTAGCATGTAGGGTTTTGATAGGTATGTAAGATGTACTCAAATACACACTACACACTTGGGTATATAGAAGTGGAACTGATTAATTTCACTTTATGAAAATTCTAGGATAGACTTTGGTTCACCATTTGCCTTCACCAACACCACCATTGCACTTGTTCATAGTTACAACCCATAATCTTTGACCCCCATTTGATTAACATTGAGCACAAGGTATCACCTTGGGCTTTCATTGGCTGAATGATTTGGTAACCCTTGATTACTTGGATGAACATTTCATAACCATTCTATGCGATTGAAAAGAGGACATCTCAATTCTCACAAAGGATGGTTATGTTTCGTAACCAACAAAAAGGTGTTGAATTTTGTTGGTTACTAGGAGTAGTTGAGGTGCAAATGCTTCAAGACTAATTGCAATAACTAAAGCATCTATTTATGATCTCATTGATTCTCATAAATAGTTTCACATACAAATTCTAATCTCCTTTCTTTCCTCCTCAATTGGTAATGTTTAATGTCGCAACGCCACTTTGAGGGAGTGTGAGGATGAAACTCACACTCCCAAAATTGGGACTTGGGAGTCCTATAGACTCCCAAAATTTCAGAGTTCGATTGCAGGGGTCAAAACACCTCGTATTGGGGTGTTTTTTATATCATTAAAAAGTTATCGAAGTGTAGATGTCGAAAATGGGCTCACATGTGCCATTTGGACATCTTCAGCACAAGTTATGGCAAAAAGAAGGGCCGGGAATCAAACTAGCAATTTGACTCCCGACCACTAAAAGTCAATAATCAACCCGACCCCGGTGTGTGCAGGTAGATTACAACACAATATTGGAAAGCTCTCAAGGAGAACTACAAGTTTGCTTCAGACCTCATCCCGATCAGAGGTTTGAGCAAAGAGTTATGCATTCACAAAGTCCCAGGAGTCCAAACCAGGACAATTTCAGGACTCCTCCTTGGGAGTCCCGAGACAAAAAGACATTCGGATGTAGGTGCTGCGGAGAGGCACAGAGTATATTATATGGGGGAAGGTGGTGGCTTCCCCCGAGTCCGGGCCGTGGTGAGTCTTGTAAGTCCAAAATTGCCCGTGGCTTGTCCTCTCACCAAAGGTGCTCCAGAATGTGAACTAACCAACTTGTTGGTTGGTTTGATGCAGGATCGAGTAAGTAACTAAAGCTTGTCACTCTTCCTAGTCCCATCCCGGAGCTTCAACACGCCCCTCTACCCCTTTTAGTGCTGAGAGCTAGGAGCGTGCCCCGAGTTCCTCACAATTCCGTTGTGTGAGTAACATGAACCCACGTTGGGTCTAACTAGGAACTTGGGAGCGCGTCATTTAATAACTATAAATATTCAATGTGAATGTGCTTCAACTATTCCCAATAATCGATGCCCCAAGACTAATTACCTTAATGGTATAATTGAACGAGCCCTCGTGATTGCACTAATTAAGGATGTATGTAGTTGAACCACCACTAATTTTTTGTTAGTTCTTATCCATGTGTTAACCACACAATGTAACACAATTTGATTTTTTATTTTGTTTTTTGGTTTAACCTTACCCTTCTTTAAAAACTTTTTTATGTGCACACCCATCGTTTTAGGAAGTTGAACCGCACTTGTCACAAAGGCCTCCTTCATTGTGCCTCAAATATTGGTTTAACAAAAAGACAAATTAATGTCATGATATATTTGAAAAATGAAAAAAACAACAAATTAAATGTTTCCTAACCATGGATTATTTTCAACTCATGTTACTTGCATTTTCCTCCCGTAAATTGATATTGGTAGATTTTAATCACTAATTCCAAGCATCCCATGCAACCTTGAAGGGTTTTATATAAACAACTTTGCTTATTCAAATTGTTCAATTGCAAGGTTGTTGTTTTTTTTTAAAAAGGCATTATGTGGGATGAACCTCACACCCCATGCAAGAATGTCAATGAGTTTTAACAACTTATTAAAGGCTAACCATACCAATAAAGGTTGTTAAATCTCTTACAAATGTTGCATCTCAACCTCAAATTAATCCCATTAAGTTTTGGTTTTCTTCTTCAATCAATCAATTACCTTCTTCTCAATGTGTGTTTACCTTGTTTAAGGGTTGTTCAAAATACAAATATTCATGCGTCACAAACTTAGTATCTCACGACTTAGTAATGGAAATCATGCAAAATTTATTCATTCACAATTTGTATTTCATCCATCCACACATTTATTTATGTATCAAATGTGTTTTCAATGCATGATATTCATGTGCAAAATGTATGAACCTATGAATGAACAAACTTCACATGATTTTCATTATTCATTTATTGAATGTTAAATTTGTGATGTGGACTAATGATTTTGTTTCATCTAACCCCCTTGGATGAATAGGATGCCCAAATTTGTCCATTTCCATGCAAGACCATGTGTTTTGTCTAAATGTCAATGAAACAACATTTAGTTGCAAAGGAATTAATGTATGCATTGACCTTGCACATGCCCCTTGACCCTTCATGAACCCACACAACATCTTCCATCATGTCTCCAAGCAAAACTACTCCACTTTCAACTTCATGAAAACCCTCCTCAAATGGATGTTCAAACCCCACAACTAGGTATATAAATAATCATAACATCACAATAAAATACATGAAAATATTACACATGGAACCAAGCCCATGCACCCCTTCTCATTGAGAGCTTTCCAAAGACACCAAAAACATGATTTGAAACATTTTGGTTTGGTGGATTTCATAATTACAAAACAAAACAAAACAAATTACCTTCCTTCATAAATTATACATTCATGTTTTCTATCACATAAACATGAACAACTTTTGTTAAGGCCACATTTTCAAAATCCATAATTTTTAAGGTTAAAAACATGTTTGAAACAAATGTGCTTAAATCAATGACAAAAACAATTTTCATTAGTTCAAGTCCTTTTGCCTTTCTAAGCATCAATGTTAGAATCCTCTTTAATTTTCATAAGGAATGGTGTACATTTGATATAAAAAAAGGGTACTTGAAAAAAAAATCAATTTCAAATCCAACCACTCAAGGGTAGTTTTTTATGGAAAATGGAAAAAGTATAAGTAAGTTGTGGTTTATAAATAGTAAGATGAAATGATAAGGGTCGATTTATTTTCATGTTTTTAGTTGACTTTGATTTTGATTCAAGGTGATAGGATTTGAACTTATGGCCCTTTGTACCCCAAACATATGCGCTACCAAACTGCACTACACCTTGGCTTATGTTCGCCAATAAATATTCTATGAATGTTCAAGATGTTATTATTAATGGACATGAAAAAAAACCATGGTTAAGAAAAAAAAATTCTTCCCCGCCACTTGGTTAGTAGAAAAATTCATTATTATCTTGTTCACTTTCTTCTTTGATTAAAATGGGAATTTTTTTTTTAAAAAATTGTACGTTTATGATTGCTTTAGGTTTCCTATGCTCACTTGAGGCCAAAAGGGATGAATTTGTCATTGTTTACCTCATTTATTTATAAAGTTGTATAATGATTATTCTATAATGCAATTACAATGTACTTGCATTATAGAATTAATCATTCATTATAATATATTATTAATTTTCCGGTTATGCTACTCAATAAATAATTTTATGAAAAATAGCCTTGAATAATCATAGAAGTAAATATGGCTTCAATTTCAAATTTTAATTTATCTTGCAATCTTTAAAAGCTATGACCCAAAAGTATCATTCTTATCAAAGCTAGAAGGGAAGAAAGCCATACAAAATGAGGCCTTTCTCAAACCAAAATCTACAATGATTTATTGTTTTGCCCTATTATGAACAATTAAACTAGATTTATTAGAATGTTGGAAGAATTACAAAGTGGAGTGCAACAAATTTTTAAAAATGAGGAACTCAAATCAAAAGCAATAAGACAAAAAAAAATCTTGTTTTTTCTTATAATTATCTACCCTATATTTCAAGGTAGAAGGAGGTAGAGTTTTTTAAAAAAATAAATCAATGAAATAGAAGCGTAATAAAAAATCTTTTTTTAAGACTATATTCTTTTTTAATTACAAATGGGGCTACCTAAAGTGAAAGGCATGGCATTTCATATAACACACTTACAATCTATAATTACGTAATGCAAAAATATAACTAGTTAAATAGACCAAGAGTTATATATAGTAAATTTAAATCATCTATGGGTATTCAATTTTATTATGATGATGATTTGTTTAGTGGTACGTAAAGGTTTTATATTATAAGTTTGGTAGGTCTAGAAGTTACTTCTGTGTAAAAAATCATACTAGAGAAAAAAAGTTTAATCTTGGCTCAGAATGAACACTAGTAATATGCTTAACACATGCAAGTCAAATGTTGTCTTCAAATTAGAATAAAAGCAAAGTGACGAATACATGTGTAACACGTAAAAATCTACTAAATAGTTTAGGCAAAATCCTAAATAAAAAAGCTAAAAAACGTTGTTTAATGAGACCACATAATATTAAATAGTTGGTTAGGTAAAGGTTGACCAAGCCTACAATGCTTAGTTGGTCTTTTTCGACGATTAGCCACATTAGGATTAAGACATGGCCTATATTCCTACAAGAGAGAGCAATGCGGAATCTTGGACAATGAGTGAAAGCCTATTCTGGCATATGGTGTGAACAAAGAATGGCAATGCAGCTTGTAAAGTTTTTTCATCAAATGTGCGATTATGACAAGCCCTAGCTAACTTTGTGTTAGCAACCACGATAAGACCAGGGGGGGGCTAATGTTATTTGGAATGACTAGGCATAAAGGGCACATAGGTGGTAAATTTGGTCGAAAGTGAAAGTTGTCAGCTCAACTAATAGAATGCTTTCAAAACTAATTTAGTTGAGTAAGATAAAGGATAGTGGAATTTGTGTGTGAAGATAAAATTCACATTTATACAAAAGCACACTAAAAGCAAAAGCAAATTTCTAGGTCTTTACTGACCTTGAGGTGCAAAAGGATGGAGAACAAACATGATTAGATATATCCGATTAGGCTCTGAATAAAAGATAGCCAAAGGTGTCTTCTTCGATTGCAAGGTCAAATTGTGTATTCAGCTATTTCAAAGAAACATTGATGCAGATGTACCATTCAATATTAGACAATCCCGAAGGAAGTGCATTGATGATATTCTATCAATAGCAACCCGTAAAGACTATACAAATAAGAAAATAAAAGATATTTTTTTAAAAAGGCAGAATCCAACTAAGCTAACAGAACATCAAAGACAAAAAAACAAGGTTTTTTTTCTTATGCAAAGGTCGAATTCCTAACATGCACTTAAAAAGACTTAAGCAAATATTTTTGTCAAATTCAATGAAATTAATTATCTCAAGATTACGAGAGATGGCTCATTGCAAATAGCTAAAAGCTACAAAAATGCAAGCTCTGTTCATCATAACCAAATAGAGGAGGATTCCTTTCGATGGAAGGCAGGATCATTACATGAAACCTCGGCACCAAATTTCGTGCAAAAGCAAGCCACCAATGGCACCAAAACAAGAAGCTTTTAGTCTAAAATTGAACCTTCAAGGCACTTAGAAGTATTTATGCCATCACACATAAAGACAATTGCTTATTCATTTGATAGTGATAGTTAAACTATTTCATATCACTAAGGATAATTCTTTGGTAGTGTGAAGATGGTTTGATTATTTTTAATGGCCATGGGATTATGTTATGCATTGATGGCTTTGACAAAAATTATGTTTAGCTTTTAGTTCAATACTTAGACACTTTTTGGAAAGTTTATGCTCATGTATAACCTCTGGAAATAAATTGCAAATGCGGTAATCATAGTAAAAATGTTACTATTGCCTTTTTTTGGTATTGAAATTTTTTAAAAAGTACAATATTTTTATCGCACCTTAATTAACAAGAAGGCCTTATTGGTTTACAAAGATTCCAAAATTCAACAATGCTAGATTTTTAAAATGAAAAAAGTTCTACCTTTTTTTTTTTGAGTGCGTCGACTAAAAGTTGTTAGGCAATAAAAAAAGAGCAATTGTAAAAGGTTCATTTTTAAAAAGGATATAGTCCATTTTTGGAGATAGTTATCATGAAATGATTGGATTTTTTATTTTCCATTATGACCTCGAAAAGCAGTTAAGCCATTGAAAAAAAGGTGCAATGTTGGCAAAAAAAACATCTTCAATATGACCCCAATAGTCCATGTCGTAAATGATGAATGTTTGTCCTTGGTTTGCATTGTATGCAAAACAATTGATCAGGAGCCCACTAACGTGTTAAGCACTCCAATTGGGGAGTATGGCTATAAGGCTAAAACTTAAAGGGATTGACGAGGGCTTGCACAAGCGATGGAGCCTATGGTTTAATTTGATATAACATGCAAAACCTTATCAACCCTTGACATATAAATAAATTTGTTTGTATTTAACGAAATGGTACAAAAATTTATATAAGTGTTGCATGGAGTTCATCAATTCGTGTCATGAGATGTTGGGTTAAGTCTTATAACGAGTGCAACCCTCGTTTTGTGTTGCTAAGACATGTGCTTTGAATTAAAACGTTAATTATTAACCATTTAAGACTGATGAAGACCATGCCATTGAAAAAATACCATAATGTCATGTGATTACAATCATACATAATTGTTCAAGGGTATTTCAATGAGCACAATTCTCATAGCACATCACACATAACAATATAGTACTCGATCTTTGTAAAAGTGATTGACAATCTATACCATGTGTTGCACTCATAAAAAACTGCCAGTGATACATTGAAGGAAGGTGAGGATGACATTAAGTTTGCATGGCCCCTAGGGGCTGGGCTACACACGTGCTACAATGCCAATTACAATAAGAAGCAAGCCTTTAAGGCAGAGCGAATCTAGAAAGATGGCCTTAGTTTGGATTGTTCTGCAACTCAAGAACATGAAGTTGGATTCACGATAACACCATCCAAGTGGTGCGTTCTCCCTGAAATAGGCCTGCCCAGGCTTTGGCCAGTGTGGGTTCTTTGGGGGTAAGACCTTGCTACGAGGGCGTTCTGATAGACAGCACTGGTAGACAATTATTTAAAATTTCTTTTCTGGTGATACTCAGCATGTATTGCAGGATACCCACTAGGTATCAAGGGGAAAAAAATGAAATGCTCATTTGCCAACAAAAAATTCTGCTAGATAATGTGTACTCCAGATACACAAGAAATTTTCTACTGGTACTTTATGTGTAGGGAAAAACCCTGGAGCAGGGCAATACTGAAATATGGACCCTCCTGATATGGAGCCGAGGGGGTCCTTATTTCAGTAATGCCGCTTCTCCTTGGGTGTTGCCCAAGATAAAGCACAGAAAATGAAATGAATCGCCCACCATACTGTTATATGGTGAGTGTTCCATTTTACTAAATGCTCATCCCGTTATAATGTACCCTCCAAAACTGCATTGAACTTAATGTCCACATACTTGTTTCAACTTGCCCACAGAGTTGATATCGCCTCTTGATGCCCCTTGGAACTCTAAACCTCAATCATAAAAATTGCAGATCACAAGTCACAAATGGTGAATTCCAAGTACACAAGTTCAGCAATAGGACAGATTACACAAACGGTCTATCTAGGGTGGCAAAACCTGATTTGTACAGATTTAGAAGTTGTTGCAACGACCTTAGACACAGCTGCATTTTCCAGTGTCTAAGATTGTTGTCATCATAGCATTTAGTGCAAAATGCTTCAGGAAAATTAGATGAGCTAGGAGAAATTGATAATATCTACACTGCAATGACATACCTTTTCATAGTCCAATTTAGAAGATGACCATGGATTGCTTATCAAATAGAAAAAAAACTTGATTTTTCTCACAGAAGAAGAAGCTCTCATAAAACCTGCTAGAAATCCTCTGCCATCCCAATAGCATACACAGGATATATTCATCATATCCCATCACAGATTCCCACCAGCTGATCTCTCCACTGGAGCTCTCCAAAAAAAAACATTAACCCCTTTCCTGGAATTCACGATCTCCATGGAATTCCCACTCTCTTCTCTTACTCCTTTTTTAGACTTTTCTTACAGATGTTTCTTCTTCTTCATTTTCTTCTCCCCCAGAAACTTCTAGAAGGGTTTTGCCATGACTCTTCAGACTGTAGCATAAGCGCTTTACCGATTTCTGGCCACTGAACAATTCATTACTTTCTTTTCTGGAACACATGTCTCTATTTTCTACTCATGATTGAGGATGGAATATGCAATGTCACCTTGAGACTTGTCATTTGGCTACAAGCTAAATATGGCATTAGAAAATTTTTAACATCTTTCTCTTATTTTTGGCTACCTACTTGAAAACCATGTATGGAAATCTGACGACTTTTCTTTGAATTTTGTTAAATTTTGGCTATTGAGAATCTCAAAAAGCATTTGATTTTAGCACTTTTAAATTTATGACTTCGGTTTTTTCAGCTATAGTTTTTTGGTAAAAGAACGGTCGGTGTGTGGATGTGAACAAAAGTCATGATGATGATAATGGAGGAGGCTAGAGAGAAAAAGTAAAGCGTGTCGGACTAAATCTTTCTACCGATGATAGCCACTTGGGCTATATCTCAAAACTGACCCAAAAAATTATTGATCCACATGTTTCCTGCTGTTCGCTAATTTCACCCACTGCATTATTGAATCGCTCTGTCAGAGCTCATATTGCAGGCAATGCATGGTTAATTGGGCCTTGGGTGCACCGGCCAGGGTGAATTGACCCCCACATTTGGGATCAACGTAAAAATCCCCAAAACCCATTCAAATGGCCATATTAGGCCCCGAAAATTATAGATTTGGAATTTGGGACCCTGAATTCGGCTAGGGAAATGATAATTATAAATATTTAGAATATTTATGAGCAATTTAAATGGGCTTTGCGGGTTCAATTTGCCTTGGTCCAGTGAACCTGGCCTATATTAGAACGATGGTGAAAATCCCAAAGTTTTTGCGGGCAGCTTCAAAACATTATAGATACATGTAGCATCCTTAGACAAAATCCGGTCTCTGAAATCTATAACCTGAAACCCTAAACCTAAACCCAAGAGGCCTCACTCAAGAAGGTGAGTTTACCAGAATAGGTGTTCGTTCGCCCTGGCTAGTGGCTGTGATTGGAGGAGCCTGGGGGGGTAAAGGAAAAATTACATTGACAGTCATAGCAAATAAATCTGGAGTGGAAAAACAAAAGAAATTATTTGCAGAGCAGTGAATTTTCGCTCTGTGGCTACAATTTTTTGTTGAAGAAATTGGGAAAATTCGTTTTAACAGTGTGAATTCGAGAAAAAAAAGCTCAAAAAATGGAATTTTTTTGACAAAGTTTACAAACCACAAAATTGGAAAAAAAAGGAAAAAAAAAAAACACCAATACAGAAGTATATGTGTGTGCACTCTAAATAAATTATGAAAAAACATGTTGTGAAACTAAGGGCGACTTTAGATGAGGGTCCAAGGTCCAGGGACCAATGAATTCAAGCAATCTTATTGGTCAAAAGCTTTAAATTGGTCCCAAGGCCTTTAAACAAGGGTCCAAGACCAAAAAGTGGCAAATCGAGGCTAATATGGCATCTGTTTTGGAGGGAAAATCAATTGGTTCGGACCAAAAGACACAGCTAAAGGGAGAGTTCCTGAATTGGAGAACCAAGAATCAGGCTAGGGACAAAGGTATACTCCAACTCAATGATTCAATTTGTGTCACATGAGTCCAAATTGGTTCCTAGGAAATTGGACCCTGGACCCTCGTCTAGGGTGGGCCTAATGGTGTTTTATTGCAAGACCCTTTTGATTCCTTATGTGGAGAACCACAACCAGCAAGATTGACATCTGGTGCAAAGTGCAAACATGTTGGATCCGAGATCTGAGACCTTAGCCTAGTGAAAGCCAGTAACTTTTTGCTGATTTTCGGTCTTCTGACTGGCTTTGTGTTATGGTGCCCATAACCGAGTCTGTTGTTTGTGAAGGAATTGGGGAAACCTGTAATTAATGGCCAGGTTGAACCTGCACCTACATTAACACATCCATGGTCTTGAATGAGGCCTTTCCCCCCATAAACTCCAAGACGCATCAAAGAAATGTTAAATTTGACCTCAGACACCCTGATTTAGTCTAAGGCCCGCTTCACACTGGGAGTCAGGACTGAAAAAACTTGGGGCCAACTTTGAGCATTGTTGGCTTTTTGTCTGGCCCCAAGTTACTAATAAATGCTACCACGAGGGTTGCAAATTGGCTTGCCAAATTTGATAGTATTCTTTTCTTCAGCCTTGGGGCCAATACAAGGTCATAAAGTTCAGCATTTATTAGTAACTTGGGGCAGATTGAAAAGATTTTTTCTACTTCAGCCTTGACTAATGTAGCCCCCGAGGCTGATATCAACTTTTGAACCAATAGGAATGCTAGGAATGCGTGATTTGAGTTGAACATGGGTCTCAACTCCTAGTGTAAAGTGGGCCTAAGAGCAGCTCCACAGTTCCTGGGTATATGGCCCTGGACAGTAAAATTTGGCTCACCCAATGGCTTTGTCCTGGACATTTTCCCTTAGAATACCAAGGCAGGCAAAAGGCTCAGCAAAGGACAATACCTGTTGTTGATTGTCAGATAGATCGTTAGACAGGTGGTTGGTCCCAGTGGGTTGCTAATACCTATTATTGGTTACCGATTGTTTGCAATGTCAGTTTCAGTGTGGGGTTGGGGAAAAAAAAAGAAACTAATCGTGGTTTTGGGAAATATTGTGTTCCATTGCCATATCCCCAGAGCAGCTGTGGTGCTGCTCTAAAAGGATGATTTTAGCTACAACAAAAGATGTCTTTGTATGCCAATTGATTTCACTAAATTTAGAATGAAGAACTAATGTTAATCACATATGGAAGTTACTGTAAGAGAATCAATAATTTGTTCACAAAACAAAAAGAGAAAGTCTCTACAAATGTCCTAAATTTGTTCTAAATGTAACATGCATACTAAAAGTCCTAACATAATCTATCCAAGGGATGAATGACATTAAGTTGAGAGTCTATCTATTCCAACACCCCTTCATATGCTCAACATACACAAACACCTTTGATCGGCAAGATATGGTGGATGAGGGAGATCAAACAATAAGGCAACATAAATCTACTAACTTTATAATATCTCCTAGCAAGATGTCAACATTGTTTTTTCATCAAAAGTGTCTTCATCAGCAGGACTTTAACATTTTTTTCATCAGTTGACAACATCTTTTTCATCATTCGTATGTTGTCACCAGCATTGTTGTTCACACTTTACTAGAAGAAAGAATTCCATTTGCAATGTAATCACACCTGCACACACTTTAACTTTGTTTATCCTAATCAAATTTTTAAGAAATTATTTAAGAATAGACTCATTAGATCATTATCTAATTTTTAGACTTAACATTATTCAGATTGAATCTACTTCTACATGTTTCAAATTTAATTCGACTTAAAACCTTCATGAGCATATCAACATGTTATTTTGTTGTACTGATAAAATCAACCTCAACTATTTTCTTCTACTTTCTTTCATATAAAATGCCAATTTATTTCAAAATGTTTTGTTTTATCATGAAAAATTGGGTTTTTAAAGAGTTTAATGGCGCTTTGATTGTCACACATGATTGTTGTGGGGGCATTCATGTCTAGTCGTAGTTCATACAATAGTCAACGAATCCATACAACCTCACAACAATAGTTTGCTAATGATCAATACTCAAATTCACATGACGACCGTGAAACTGAATTTTGCTTCCAACAACACCATGAAATGGGTGTAGAGTCAAGGAGGAAAATGTAAGATGTTACGTAGGTTCGATCATCTAAATCAAATGTGTAATCTACATTAGAAAATCCCTAGAGTTGCATATCCTCCCCATCACCCAAGAAGAGGTTAAATGACGAGTATTTTTGGATGGAATGAAAAATCTATCAAACGACATGAAGATGTTCAATTTGAGGTGCTTGTATGTGTTGATTAACAATGTTGACAACATATTGAAGGTTAGGTCAGGTCTTGGTCAAATAATGAAGTTTACCTATCATCCACTAATAAAGAGTAGCATTGACTAGTTCGATGCCAATATCACATCAAAGATAGATGCTCTCATGCATGGGGACATGAGTTGGTGTGGAATCAGCCATGTGGAGTTCATCAAAGAGATTGCAGGCATAGGGTGTCTAGTGAAATAATAAATTATGCATGGTGCGCTTGAATTCAACACCAAAATACTTTTACACAGGGTCCAAGTTAGTAATATGAAATTGTGCCATCGATTGAGACTTGAGTTGGGCTACTCCCTGTTCATCATTCCCTGTGATAAACAAATCATCAACATACAAGATCAAAATGATGATCATATTTGTAATTTGATGGTAATAGAGATTGGAATCAGTTTGACTTTTGATCAAGCCGACTTGGAGCAGGGCAAAATCCATTCTAGATTACCAAGCACGAGGGCTTTATTTGAGACCATAAAACATGTGATGAAGTTGACAAACGAGGTGTTCAATGCAAGGAATTGCTAAGCCATTAGGTCGAACCATGTACACTTCTTCATCAAGAACCCCATTCAAGAACGCAGTTTGGACATTGAGGTGGTGGATGGGTCACCCATAATGTCCGACAAGGCCATTCACAATTCAAATAGTTCCCACTTTACTACAAGAACAAAGGCTTCAAAATAATCAAACCCTACTTGTTGTTAGAACCCCCTAGCAACTATATGAACCTTATAACGATCTTCTTGTCCACTAATTTCGAGTTCAATTTTAAAAAACCATTAGCATGTGATGGCCCATTTACTAGAAGGAAGAGGAACAAATGACCATGTGTTGTTCTAGAGGATGGAATTGTATTCATCATGTATCATGTGACGCCATTTTTTATGAGAAATAGCTTCATAGAACTTGAGGTCCTTTACACCTTCCTCAACCAAAAAAACTAAATATTCTATAGTAACCACAAAGTCCTCAAGATATTTGGGTGGTTCCTTGATGTGCTCCAATCAACAAAAAACAAGAATTAATTAAAAATTTGATGTTGAAATTAGTGCAAGATTAAAATAGGTGATGAGTGGTTCACCTATCAAACTATGTGATGGTGGGTTGTTGCATTCATTATGGGGCTCGGCGCCTTGCTTTTCAATTGGCTTGACGTTCTTCTATTCAATCTACACGATTTCGGGGGGGGGGGGGGGGGGGGGGGGGGGGAGAAGGG
>Ga0116227_10012249_pt1 | contig 14050 bp, 12 predicted proteins | sample S1TSphgellanicum_FD_89693 | JGI IMG/M metagenome (GOLD analysis project Ga0116227, IMG submission 89693) | Host-associated microbial communities from peat moss isolated from Minnesota, USA - S1T2_Fb - Sphagnum magellanicum MG | ecosystem: Host-associated > Plants > Peat moss > Unclassified... | reverse complement strand
ATATTGTATATTTGTGAAAAAAATATATATATATATATATATATATATATATATATATATATATATAATTGGTTAAATAATCAGATTAAATTATGAATTTTAATTTTAATTTTAAATTTATTATTTGGTATTAAATTATTAAATAATGAATTAATATTTTACTTCATTATTTATTATTCTACAGTTTACATTATGTAATAAAAAACTTGAAGGTATTATTTTATGAATAATGAAAGTTGGTTTGACATTAAGATTTTGTCATCATAATATGATGTTGCCACTATAATTTAATTATAGATTAAGATAAACATGATATATTCATTAACAAACCATAATATAAAATCAAGATGGAATTGTGTATTTAAATATGTTCATAATATGCAGTGAATATAGGCTAAATATATTTAAATGTGTTAAATAGGTTTTAATATATGGTTTATGTATTTTGAGTACATGTTAAATATATTTTTAATGTAGTCCAAAACACTTTAATGTACATAAGATGTACTATGATGCAAACCTAGTGTCCAACATTTTCTATTGATGTGTATGAAAGGAAAGAAACAACCCTAATTCATGATGACACAAGATGCCAAGATACTAGACAATTGTTCATCATGAATTTTGAAGGTGTTGAAAATCCACTATTTGTTGTTTATTTTTGTGTTTTGGTGTTTTCTTTTTTTGTTTATAGGTTTATGGTGTTTGAAGTTTGTAATTCAATGAAGATGAACTTTTGTGTTGGCTTTGGTGATGGAGCGGGTTTGTTGTTACAAGTGAGTTGGCTCTTGAATGAAAAATGTAGGTCATGTTGCATGGAGATTGGATGGAGGAAAGGAAAGTTGAGGAGATATAAACATGAGGGTTCGGGTCTTCAATGAAGGATTTTTTTGGAATTACAATTAGAAAGTAGATATTTGTGTGTGTGGATTTTTGTGAAGTTAGAAAGGAGGAATGCCTCTATGTTCTTATCCCCTTTTGGCTTGAAGTTATTGTTTTCCACTGCACTGTAGTCTTCAGAAAAGGAGAAGGATTAAGTAATGTTAAGAGTAGAGACTAGATTAGGGGAGATGATGATAATGTCCAGAGGTTTTTAAATGGTCCTTGTGGTTTGCTTGCGATTTGGGAATTTTGAGTGAACTTATTAGTTTAGCTAAGTTTGGGAAAGAAAGTACTTACTCATTTATTGGAACTTTGGAAAGAAAAGGATTTCAGGACTGAGATGGGCATTAAGGAAGAGCTAAATTTTTGGGATCAATTCATCTTTCTATTCAATCTTTTCCTAAGTGATTCTAGTGGAAAGGGTATGGGTGCATAATGTCAGTATTCACTTATAAACATCCACGAGACTAGTGGGCTCTTGAAAGGAATCCATGAACATTCTTATCCCTTGAAGTCCTTAGTTTGTGGTTTGGACATAGTCAAGGAAAGGAATATTGTTTGTAACCGTTGTAATAAATAATTTGCTGCAATGGCTATAGTACGCTTAACATTGGTACCATGAAACAAACATAAAGGGTTCTCATTTAGGTCATCCCCTCTTTTTTGGTATTAGAACATTACGGTCATTATAAAGATAAGATGATTAAGATAACATATTATGATGATGGATATGGTAAGTTAATATGTTAAAGTCTAGTGAAAAACAATTAGTGGTGGAAACTCAAGAAACTTATGAAGAGCAGGTAGTTAATGGTTTTGATTTTCCCATATCACTAGGAGCACCACAAATTGGGGCCTTAATTTTGCAATAGTCGAGTTTTGGAGTTGTTACCATTATCGAAATAAGTCCTCATGAAGCTCAAGTCGGTGACATTGCTGTAAAACTAATGCATAGTGGATTTTGGACTAGGGCACAAATTTGGGTGAAGATGCAACATGGAGCGAGAGACAGGGCATCAATTGCTAAATTTAGAAGGTAGTATACTTCATGTCCTACCTTACAAAGGGTTTCAACTTACAAATTAGAGAGACAAGGACAAGTACCAAGGCTAAGTGATATTTGGATCCCTATTGCTCCCATCTCACCAAACCATTTTGTTAGATTTTACATTCTAGGTGTTGAAGATATATTTTGTGTTAGAGATAGAATTTTGAAGGTGGAAAATATTGGATTGAGGGCTCGTTTGATTAGTTGGAAAGCTTGTCAAAATGACAGTTTGGAGTTTTGATGGTAGCTTGATTCTACAGATGAGTAATATTTCGTTTTACTACCATTTAAGATTATACTTCAAAATCCAGTACATGAAAGAGATCAACCAAGCTTATTTGTTTGATAAGATAGTATCCCGTTGGTGTTTTGGATGAGAATTTAAAGACATAAACCTTACAAGCTTGTGGTAGATTACATAGGCATAGTATGCATTATGAGCCAAAAGATTAAGTATTTCTGTTTTTTATGAAGTTGACTTTTAAGAGAACAGCTAGTGGTTGGTGTTGTTATTTTAAGAATTACAAGCTTTGCGATTATCAACATTGTTGGATTTGATCTTGTTGTTGTTGAAGCAGGAGATCTAGATGTGAGCATCCGGCATTTGGGGTTCTGCACTCAAGTTGCTATGTGGTTAAAAATAAGGGTCCAGTCTGATGGATGGTAGTGGGGCCTTGTTAAATCTAGTGAAACCAAGTTCTACTTCGTTAGCCCTTGGCCCTTTGAGTCATCTTGAGAATCAAAAGTTGGAAAGGGAGAAGATCAAATCAATTCCAAGAGTTGGAAACCTTTGGATTCCATTGGACATCACCATTCCAAGATGTTATGTCCAATTCTATATGCTAGAGATAGATGATAGGATCAAGATTGGAGACCGCTTCTTGAGGATATCACACATAGGACAAGCTGCACACATCTACTGTGTTGGAGGTATGTAGGAAAAAGTGATGCAAATTATAATATCATAATTGACAACAATAGAAAAAGAGCAATAGACTTTGAAAAGGAAGAGGAAGTTCCTATAGTTGAAACTTAAAACAAATAATCCTTTGAGTCATAAAGCAATTGATTTCCAATGACCAACCCATAGGGTATGGACAGGTTGTTTTGGGGTTGTGATCATGAAGATGTAAATGATTGGGCATAGTGGTTAACCATGGCAGCAAAGGTCAGAGATTTAAATGTTGACAAGCTATTTAAGATTGCCAAGTTAAACCTAAAAGGTAGAGCCAAGGAGTGGTTCAAGAAATTAAACCCGACTCTAGCTAATTGGATCGAGTTGCACACTTGGATAATGTAAAAGTATGGCAACATAGATGTTGATGACATTCACATCAAGTTGGATGTTATCAAATAGGAGCCCAAAGAGAGGGACAAAAATACTATGAGAGGTTGGATAAACTTTTTTAGTAAGGACAAATCTAGGATGCAGAACAACATCAAAGGTTCATGGCCAAGCTGAGGCCATAAATTTGAAAATTATGCGTTGTTAGGATTTACATTAACATTGACGAAATAATTGTTGCAGTTGTTGAAATTGAGCGAATGTTGGGAGAACTTGGGGAAACTCCCTATGATCCTATGAAGGAGGAGCAGGATGAAATGGGATTTGGAGAACCTGACAATTGTTGGCTTTAAATGAAACTTTAATTAACTTTTTTAGAAAAGGAAGTGATGGCAAGGCAGGATTTAGTACAAATTTCTCCACCAACAACAACCGTTATCAATTATGCCACTTAGAAGAACATGTGGCCTAAGTATGCCTTAAATCGATTGACAAAAGGCCAAAATGTGCCAAGTGTGGAGGTGGGCATAAGACTAAAAATTGCGGTCTAAAGTGTTCATTTTGTTTTGGTTTGGGACATACGAAAGATAGGTGTTGGAAAAAGTCTGCAAAGGGTCTTGTAGCCACCACAAACTTTCTTGAAGTCTTTGTTAATGATGAACAAACAATTCTATTAGAATTGAATTGCATTTGTGGAGAGGAAAAACATGTGTTTTCTGGGATCAAAATGCCAAAGAGGAAATTACATGTGTTTACAAATATGATAAAAGTTCAGGAAGAAGGGTTAGTAGAAGATGAACACATGGAGGTTATTATGAGAACTAAGGTTTTAATTAAGTCTAAAATATTATCACATTTCATCAAAGGGAAAGTCTCTTTGACTCCTATGGAAACTATATTCATTATTCCAAGGGAGTTGGAATACCTAAAAGGCCTGGTAAAACTAGCAAGGAAGAGGAAAGATGTTGAAAACCATAACCACCAAATGGCCACTATTCATCAAACCCCTGCAATTAAGAAAGTGAGTGTTAACAGGACACATTGAAGCAAGACGTTGCATTTGGGAGTGGAAATCAATTAAACCTTGATTGAAGGTCTAGTAGATATAGGAGTGTCCATGTCAGTCATGGTAGCTAGCATGGTGAGAGAGTTCGGCATCATGCACTTAGTGATTGGCCATGAAACTTAAAGACTCCTTTTGGGATGGTGACTCAAGCACTTGGGAAAATTACTAATCTTTTAGTTAGGGTTGGGGGAATCACTTGTTAGATGGTGTTTTTGGTAGTTGACATAGATGGTTATGATTTGTTATTGGGTTTGGATTTTCTTATGAAAATCAGAGCAGTTGTTGATGTAGAAAAGAATGTCATATAGGTGTGCGATGGAAAAGGGATGGAGGTAGAGGTGTTACCTTTGAATGTGGTGAACATGTTGTAGGTGATGGAGAGGTCGGCATAAGAAAAAGCCAAGAGTGAATTACTTAATATGAAGATGGAACGAATAAAATTGAGCGACTGGACAAATTTAAATCAATCATCAAACCATGATGGTTTGCATAATGAGGCTTCTTCTAATGATGAGATGATGGAATCTCAAGAAAAAGTAAAGGATCACCCACAAAAGGTCTTGCATAATATGGAAAATCAGATAGAAGAACTAAAAGACCATGGGATGGATATGGTTATTGATAAGGAGACAACCACGCAAAATTTTAACCTAATTTTGCAAGAACAAATAAGGACATTATGGAAAGACAATTGACTAAAGATGATGACTATGTAGATTGGTTTAAATGTGTAGCAACAGATGAAGATGATTGGATGCACCATAAACTAAATCACAACATTGAACCAAGAGTTCATTTGTATCCAGTTCAACTTATTAATGAGCTAACAAGGGAAGAGGATAGGTGGAGCTAGATCAAAGCCAAAATAAGGTTGGACAAATCTTTGGATGAAGTACAACAAAAACAGTTGTGGGATTTACTAGAGGAATTTCAAGGGGTGTTTACATGGCATAAAGGTGAATTGGGGTGGTGTTTTATGGGAGAACATTCCATTGACACACAAGAACTACCTTTTTACTGAATGACTCCTAGAAGATTGTCATACTGGGAAGAAGCAGAGGTCAACAGGCAGATACATGCATTAGTGGATTTGGAGGAAATGTGTAAGAACGCATTTGAGTATGCATGTTGGGTTACCTTACCAATGAAGAAAGATGGTAGCTAAAGGTTATGTGGGGATTATTGTCCTTCGAATTTTTAGACAAAATGAAATTCTTTTCCCATGCCTCTAATGAGGATATTTTGAATCAATTAGGAAGTTTTAATGGTTTTATGCACTAGATTTACAGTTTAGTTTTTGGTAAATACCCATGGCTTTTGATGATGTGAAAAAAAAATTTGTGATCACCAAATCCGGTTTGTATGAGTGGAATGTGATGCCTTTTGAGTTGAAGAATGCCACAAGCACATTCTTGCATACTATGGCTGATATTTTTAAAAAGTAAACTAGTCAATTTTTGAAGGTGTTTGTTGACGATGTCAACAAACATAACAACACATGGGGTGAACACTTGCATCAATTCAATTAGTTCTGCACAAGTTGGCAGAGGTGAATCTCAGGTTAAACCTAGGGAAATGCTGCTTTGGATCTAAAATCATTACTTTCCTAGGACATGCGGTGGATTATACTAAGTCTTAACCAAATCCCAAAAAGGTAACAATAGTTAAAAGTTTCATTACACCTAAGACTATGACTAATGTTAGGGGATTCCTAGGATTAATTAGATATTACAAAAGGTCTATTGCATGGTATGCAAATATTACAAAGCCATTTTTTGCTCTAATGAAGAAGGATTGCAAGTTTGTTTGGACACCCATCTATCAAGCGGCTTTTGTTGAATTGAAAATGAAACTGGTGGAATTACCCATCTTGATCAGACCAAATTTTAGTAAGCCATTCACTCTAGATGTGGATTGGTCAATATGGGGTGTGGGAGCTATACTGTCACAAAAAATTGGAAGACAGGAACAGTTCATTGCTTATGCTAGCAAAGGCTTATCATTTATACATCGTCGCTATCACCTTATGGAGGGAGAATGTTACGTTTTTATTTGGGACATAATGCATTTTAGGTAATGTCTCCACTAGACTTTGTTTTTATTACAAACGGATCATAAGCCACTAGAATGGTTAGTTATGGTCTCAAATGCATAAGGTCAAAGAGGGCACTGGATTGCCATGTTACAAAATTTTTAGTTTAAAATTGTTCACCGAATCGGTAGTCAACATTTGAACATTGATGCATTGAGTAGGAACCTAGTCAATACAACAAAGGAAGATGAGGATTTTGGATGTGATGTAATGGAGCATGAAGTTAGAGCAAAATTTGCATCACCACATTTTGGTGATAATCCACAAATGAGGCTCTCATTACTTTGTTTACCCTATAGCTTGTTGGTGAAGAAACAACTAATGAAGAACTACATCAGGTGGGAGATGAGGAGCATAATGTAGAATATTTATCAAAGGAAGAATTGCAACAAATGAACCATGAAAATTATCAAAGGATGGTTGTTGAGGTGCAAATTATGGTGGATTAAGCCAAACAAAAACAGAAAGGTAAAGGCTTTGGAATTGATGAGTTGTGTCAAGATGAGTAGCTAAAGCAAATGGACATTTGGGATGACAAAGTAATAATGTTGCTACTCATTGGTGAACACCTAGAAGTTGGTGTTTATGATGATGCCAACATAGACAAGGCTAAGAAGTGAGTAATGCGGTATCATTGGTTAGAAGATAATTTGTTCTTTCAAAATCTGATAATTCCTAAACCTACAAAAAGGAAGAGCTTGATTGAGAAGGTCCATTAAGAGATTGGGCATTTTTGTGAAATGAGAACATTGGTTGAGATAAAAAAACGATTTTTTTGGCATGATAGAACTAAGTAAATCAAGACATTTGTCAAAAGTTGTGAGAAATGTTAAATGGTTAAATAATTTGGGAACATGAGATCTGGTATTGAAGAGATGAAAAATATTCCAATTTGTGATTTGTTTTATCATGTTGCTTTTGATATTGTTGGACCATTACCTTAGACTATTATTGGTAATAAGTATGTACTTGTGGAAATTGACCATTATTCCAAATGGTGTGAGGCACAACTTGTCAAAGAACATGATGCTCTAATTGCCTCCAAATTTTTGGAAGATGAAGTGATGTGTAGATATGGGGTACTTAAGTACATTTTGACAGATAATGGGATTGAATGGATGAATTTTTTTGTTGAAACATGCCAGAATTCTGGCATCACCCATTAGTTTAATGCTCCTGCTTGGCTTCAATGCAATGGCATGGTTGAACATCTCATCAAAACTATTAAACAAGGTTTGACAATCATGGCTATTGCAAATATAAAGAGTTGGGACTTACTGTTACCTCGGATACTTTTTGGGTATTGTTGTGGTATTCAAACCAGCACAAAGTATTCACCTTTTATGGTGCTGACAAGATGTACACCAAGGCTAATTATTGGTAACAACTTCAATGGGCTTTGTGATGTTTTTGATGAGTTTTCAAGTCCAGAAGTGACAACAGAGCAAATGGTTTAGAAGATGCAACTCATTGTTGTTGTGCATAGATCATTGTTTAAGAATGTAAAACATGCTCAAAAGAAACAAAAGAAGACATATGCTGCTCATAAGGGGCTGTAGACCTTTGATAACTTTGAATTAGAAAACAAAATCAAAATGCATAGGCCTGGCAAGAAGAAGTCTTTAATGTGCAATTGGGAAAAACCTTATATGTTTGTTGGTTACAAAGATAAGAAGGGTCTTCAAGAGAAGGATCATGGCAATAGGATTTGCATTGTCAAGGATCTTAAAGAACAACGTTGGGAGTGTGCAAGAAGGGATTTGCAGCTGTACCATTCTACTAACTGATGATTGATCTATGGGCATAGATTTCTTTGGAAAGAGTGGTGACACATGTGATGCAAACCTAGTGTCAAACATTTTCTGTGGATGTGAAATCCTTAGTTTGTGGTTTGGACATAATCAAAGATAGGAGTATGATATTGTTTGTAATCGTTGTAATAAATAACTTGTTGTAGTGGCCATAATAAACTTAACATTGGTACCATGAAACAAACATAAAGGGTTTCTTGTTTAAGTCATCCCCTCCTTTTTGGTAATAATATGACCACACCACAAAAAATAACCAAGTTATAACTAAAATTGCAACTAAATGAACATAAGGGTCTATTCTTGGATGAACAACCCAAAATGTTAGTCAATATGGAAGGATGTAAAATTTAGTAGTTGTACCATAGTCACAAAAATAATAAGAATATTAAAAAGATGATTATTAGCTGTAAAATTATTAAACAAAGTTGCAAATGATGGATAGTTGAAAGCAGTCACAAATTGAATAGCTACATAGTACAAGATTTCTTGTAATGAAAACAATGTTGTCCAATTGGATTTTGTTTTGAAACAATGTTGATGTAATTGCATCCCTAATTGTGGGACAATGATGGATGCCTTAAAAATATGTTAGTAAGTTGTAAAAAATTCATTCTTAGAGTTTGCAAACTTGTAAATTCAATATTTCTAGTTTTTTATTCAAATGACATAAACATTTGATAAAAACTTAATGTATGTATATGAATTTTATTTATTTGAATTCACAATTTTTCACCTATTAATCATTTCAATGTTCTACATTAAATTTTTTTAAAAAAAATTCTCACTCCTAAAAAGGTTTGTGATCCACTTGATGGGCACCAGATTTTCATTCAAGTTTATTTGAATTTGTATAAATATTATGATCATGTGGGTGGCCACCGGGTTCTAATTCAATTCTTTCTCACTCCTTAAAAGGGTTGTGCTTCACAAGGTGGCCACCGAATTTTCATCCAAGTCTTCTGTAAAAACATTTTGATCTTGTGGGTGGCTCTAAGTTTTAATTCATCACTCTCTCAATTTTTAAAAGATTGTGATGCAGCTAATGGCATTATGGTTATTAATCAAATCTTTTTCAATCCATGATGTTTATGGTTATTTTTAGGCTCCAAATTGTTTATTGTTATTTTTTTACCTTTTAAAAGTAAAAAATAAATTAAATACATGTTTAATGTTGGGTGGCTAAATAAAAAATGGTTATTTGACACCTAGTTTTTACTTCTTTTCATATTAATCAATTATATGTAAATATTTCTTTAAATTAATTTGTTATTTTTTGAAAATATTACTATTATTTTGATTTTTAATATATAGAAATTGTGATAAAATCTTTGAGCACCATTTCCATTGATTGAAATGAAAAATATAATTTTGACCATAAGATATTACAATAAATACATATAACTATTTCTCTATAATAAACAAATAGCAAAAAAATTAAATGTTGTTAACCAACCACACAACTTCAATGAAACCAAACTCTTAAGAATAATCCTTTGTTAATTTCCTTGGGCGATTTGGTTTAGTGTTTGTTGGAATTATTAGTTCTTCACAAAAAGGCCCATGTTCACATTTTGATTCACCTTCACACATGATGATCTTTTGAACATTGGATGTTGATGGCAACATTATGTGCAAATTCTTCATGTTGTTCATTTTTGGCAAAGTCAAATTATGATAGGCATCTTTAGATTTCTTTATATGTTTGCTTTCTTTTAATGATCAGTGCATAAAATTTGGTGGTTCTCACCTTGATATAGAAATGTGGGCATTCACCATGTCCTGAAAAGATCTCTACAAATCTTTGCAATGCTATGCTGTTTAATTTAAAACAAACATGATCGATACAACACCCAAAATTACAAACAGCAATCCCAATAGCAAATACAAAAGATATTTTTTATCATAGTTTTTCTTGTACTTCAAGCTGTTGCATATCTATATTTCCTTATAATATTTGATGTTAGGAACTTGGCATTGTTTCAAATGTATGTACTTTGGTATTGCAAGGATCCTTTTAAGGTTCATTTTGGCTAGATTGTGAAATCCTCTTTGAGAAAAACTTGAAAAAACTTGCTTTTTCAATAGTTTTTTTTTCCACTTCCAAGAAATTGAAAAAAAATGAGAAAGAAGAGCATTGATGCATAATTGTGTCAGTATATTATGTCTTATGAGAACTTGAATTTCCCCATTGAAGTTTCTATCATGCATTTACAAACTATCATCAGATGATTGTGATGGTAGACTCAGCATGCTAAGATGTATTATATGAATGCTTTTGGTCTCTAGCAATGGGTTAGATGATGGCTTTTTGTTCAAATTTGATTAGTATGGAAGGAGGTCTTCTGCTATGCAATGAGTGTGATGAGTACACTTGTGAGTATTAAGTAACAATTCAATGAGCAAAGACTTGATGCATTTATTTTGGTTGCTTATGTCAATTTGCATCATGAATTAAACAACCGAAGTCCATTGTGCACTTTTCTATTTCAAGCTTTTGTTTTTCCAAATGAGTGAGCTAGTTCATAAGGCAATTTGAATTTCTAAGAAGATGCTTGTTTGGCAACACCAGTCTTATAAGAGCACAAATAATTGGTTAAATGACTTTGAGAACAAATTAATTGGGGCAATTATCTTCAATGATGTATAAAGTTTTGTTTTAAGAGCATTGGGATCCAATATATTTTAGCACACATAGGGAGGGGTGGACCAACCCAATTGATGCAAAAGAGGAGGAGGTAAATAAGCAGTGGACTTATCTAAGAATATGACTATCATAAAAAAGACTGGAGAGCTTAATGTGGCTGTCTCTTCAATAACTAGCTCTACAAGGTGATTTCTTACACTTTGTCGGGGATGTTTTAGGCAAATTTCATCTTCTTTTTTAGCATCATTTCTTTGGGAGAGGTACAAGTCACATATTTTTTGTTGAAATTTGATGAAAATTTTTCAAAAGAAAAAAACAGAAAAAAAGAAAGAAAACACTGCTCTACTTGCTCTTCTTCTTCATTTGTGAGAAGCCCTATGTTGAGTTCATCACAACAAATGTGAGGGAGGAAAAGCAAAAGTTGATGTCGTAAAATAGAAATCAACAATTCGTATTCGAGTAGTGGGGTGGATCCTTTCTATTTAAAATCTTGGGCCAATCTTTGATTTCATTGCCAAAAGTGATATGAAAGGAAACAATAAAATGAAACATCAACTCTTAGTCTGACAATGCATGGACTACTAGTTCAGTCAGTATATCTCAGATTGCCCACAACCAAGTAATTCCTTACTAGGACCAGCCTGTGGTGCATCATTTTGGGATTTTTGTTTTTGGGAGGCATGCCATGATCAGTGGTTTTTTTTCTTCCAAATTTGTGATGTTGTTCAAGTGACAATCATCCATGAGTATATTTAGCAATATTTGGTTATATTCAAAATATGAAAGTAGAAAATCTTAAGCACCCTTACATATTGTAGGCAATTGTGGTGGATTTTGGCAATTGTTTTGGATGATTTTTTCCCTATAAAACAGGGAATTTATGACAGAAATTTTTTTTCAAATTTTTTTTCTCAAAATGCAAAAAATTCACCATAAAAAAATCACTGCTCAGAATTCATGATAATGCCTTTCTCAAGAAGGACTGATACGAGGGTGGCCATATGTAGCCTGCATGGAGACCAATCCATCCCAGACTGCACAAGATGGTGGCTACTTTTTCCCACAATTCCAAGATCAGCGGCATCTGAGAAGAAGGGAATATTATGTATTACTAGTGTGGCCTGTGCTGTTGGCCCAAGTGTTGCCACGTCCTCAACTGATTTTTCCTTCCAAAACCTGTTTTTGGAATTTATTTGAATTTTCAGCAGCAGAAACCACTTAAAAATCAATATCTCCCACATTCTCAATCCAAATCTTACCAAATAAATTCCATTAAATCCTGCTCATCAAGATCTTTCCAACAAACAACAAAGGCACATTCCAATTCTCCAAAATTTTCAGCAACGATTTAATTTAATTTTCAGTGAAGAAATCATCCAATATTCAAAAACTTTTGCACTGCATGTCCAAACATCATGGAACAAAGCCCATGCACCCGTCCTCGTTGAGAGCTTTCCAAAGACACCAAGAACACGATCTGAAGCATCCCCATTTGGTGGATCTCACAACTACAAAACAAAACAAAACAAAACAAACCAAACTACCTCCATAGATAGATTGAGTCACAATTTTCATCTAGATACATGCATTTCTGTGAAGAAGGGAATATTATGTATTATTGAGTCACAATTTTCATCTAGATGCATGCACTTCTGTGAAGAACGCCTATCCATCATATGCACACATAGTACTTTAGATGTCATTTACATGTTCCGTCAAGTTCGAGTCAAAATATTTGATGCCCAAATCTTAAAGAAGCAAAACAATAATAAAGAAGCAAAAAGGGATTCGAGTGCTTGAGTCCTCTTCAATGACTTGCAAGCACAAATATTGGAAGAAGAGTCCAGCAACTTCCAGATGAAAGTCGTATGCTACCTCTTATGAGATCAGCAGCCAAGAGGACAAATCTCAAGTCTCCCCAGTCCTCACTTTTTTTTTTGAATAGCTGTCCATGAGGTGGTGAGTTCATCATTTCTATGATGGATTCTGGTGGAGAAGTACTTTAAGTCACGGGAGTCCCGGTGATCTGCATAAACTCTGCTCTTCTGTTGAAATGGGTGCAATATTGCATATGGAAGAGAGAGAAAAAAGCCCCTTGTATAAAGTATAAAGTTTGCATTCTCTCTCTCTCTCTTCCCTTACTGAGCAGTGGATTTTATTTTTTACTTTTTCCAATTTTGTGATGTAGGTAGCCAAAGGGGCAATCATTTAGAAGAAAATGAGTCAAATTTGACTTTAACCAGATATGAAAGTAAAACAAGGGCCATGTCGCACTGTGGTCTTGCCATTTACATAAAAAAGTATCTTAAGGCAAAAGAAGAATTATGAAAATTCAAATATTTTCACCATGCAAAAATATAATCTTCAAAAAAATCCTCTACAAGAAACCAAAATCCTTCCAGATATCATAACTCTATAACTAATCTCAAGTTTCAACACAAGCCAAAATATCATCTTTCAAAAATCCTCATATAAAAATAGACCTACTACCTAGGGGCCAATATCCATTAAGCCTACTACTATACTCTATAATGAATCTAAACACAATATCCTTGCCTACCAAGGCAAGGCCAAAAAATGGAAGGAAGGATCCTTCTGTTCTCGACTAACTCTTGGAATCTATTATAAAAACGTAGCAATTGGATTTTTTTTGAATCTGACAATGAAAAATTCTTTGTGTAGGTCGAAATCAGATTTCTCAGGTCAAAATTTGGCAAATATCTGCCAAAAAAAAAAAATCACCGCTACATAACAGTTTTTTTTTCCCTCTTTTTTTCTCCCAATTATTTTATTTTGCCAAAGTGGCGAATTTTTGCTAGAAAAACATATTTTATGATGTACTTAGAAAATGCATTTTGCCAAGTTTTTCCTGAATGAATTCTTGCATAATAGGAAATTTTGTCACAAGAAAATTCGTTGTCACATTGTACTTTTAAAGAATACATTTAATTTCAATGTGTGCAAACGGCAAGACATGTGAGTCCTTTTGTGTATGGTGTGTATTTTTTGGGGCCAAAATTTCACTGGTTCTTTAAGCTTTGCAAAATGCAAATAAAGTGGTTTTTTGGGGATTTCTACTCAACCCAATCTCAAAGTTTAAAAAAAAAAAAAAAAAAAACCTGCCAAATTTTAGCTATAAAATAAAAATATAAAATCTTTCATTATGCTTAAATTATTTAATTTTTAATATAAACTTATTTTTAATTTTTTTTTTTTTTTTTT
>Ga0116227_10012248_pt1 | contig 14051 bp, 9 predicted proteins | sample S1TSphgellanicum_FD_89693 | JGI IMG/M metagenome (GOLD analysis project Ga0116227, IMG submission 89693) | Host-associated microbial communities from peat moss isolated from Minnesota, USA - S1T2_Fb - Sphagnum magellanicum MG | ecosystem: Host-associated > Plants > Peat moss > Unclassified... | reverse complement strand
CATTATGCACCGGGTTCACACTAGTATATATATAGTTAAAAAGATGTTGTCTGTCCCAGGATGTGAATTAACTAGGTTCAAAAACATGAATGTGGGAGAGGCTAAAGTTGGTACCATAACCCAATGGGGTTGGAGATCAGCATGATGGGCAATTGGGTGGAGATCCAAAAGCAGGCCATGATGGCGGGGGTCATTAGCACCAAAGCTTCAAGTTTGGGCCCCTATTGGTGTCCAGATAGATGGTCCATTGCATTAGGCAAGGTCAAGCCTTTGCACCCTTGAGGTCTTACACAGAATTGGCCACTTTGTTGCGCCTCGGATAATTTGCATGTATGAAATGGCTTTGGGTACTTGGGTGGGAATCTGAATTGCAGAAAAATGATATGCCTTGAACATCTTCAATGATGGTTTTTGTTATTGATTTCTTCTACGCATTGTGATGTTGTAACAAGGCTTGTGTTTGGGGAGTGTTTCGAATCTTGACCAATGTTGTCGGGCGATTCTTTAAAATTTCAAAGAACTGCTAGTTTTGGGTACATGATTTTTAGCAACAAATTCGAATTAGTGTTATTTGACATGTTTTGGCTCGTGTTTTCTTTAGGTTGCAGCATGTACAGAACAATATGGTTTGAGCACTACTTGAATTTGAATATTGCAAATATTGGAACTATCATTTTCGCTGGTGAAGCTCTCAAAATAATTACTTCTTGAACTCTGAACAACTCTGTCACATGCATTTGTTTGGATATATGTCACTTCTGTCACCATATTATATAATTTCGTAGAAAACCCCAAACAGTCCTCGTGTAGTACATTAATGGAGTGATACTGTTATGTTCCCAAATAGATGGCCAGGTTAAAACAGACTGTAGTTCTGAAACAATAAATGGTAGTGTGTTGTAATGTTGTAATTGGAGGAGGACCCTTGATTCTACAGAAAGAAACATCATTATTGGAACCTCCATGGAAATTATTCGAACCTCCATGGAAAATTCATATAGATCCTCTGTTGCATGGAGTGATTTCTTGTGATTGCTAAAATGCAAGCAGATGGTTAGGACCAACATTTTTTGCAACAATATGTTGAAGCCTATTGTAGTGCTGTGAGGATTACGGATAGACCATGAGTTCAGATTACATGAGGAGACATTACCCGTATATTGTTGCAGCTATGCAGTAAGCTGCTACTGGGTGGGTGGGTTGAATCTACAGGCAATCTGGGGAGCATTCACTAATGACACGAACGTCAAACTGGTTGGTTGGATTGTAATTGCAGGTGTCTATTTTGGCTTGTGGTTCCCAAATTACATGCACTGCGATTCTTCTCCACTTACTCATTGCTTCTGTCTCTAATCTACACCCGCATAGCCATAGGGTTTGCCTTTTCAAATGGTATATCCTTACCCACTCTCTCTTTTATGTACTATCTTTATGAAAGTTTTTGTTCAAGTTTTGTTACATTCCTGAGCTAAACCTGAATGTGAAATTAATTCACGTGATATTGAAGAAACCTAAGAATTTCCCCTTAAGAGTATACAACCTTAACCAAAGAAAAAATAATTAGTGCTTACCCAACAATTTAGGTCTAGGAAGTGCACCCAGGGAGTACTCATTGAAAGGCACAAAAGCTGATACAACATTCAATGCAATTAGAGCTAGATTAACTACAATTGCATTTGCATATAACATTGGCACCCTCCTTGAGATGCAGGTACTCCACTGTCTTAATTATGAAATTGTTTTTATTGTGTAGAAGAACACAGTGAAGAGTATTTGTCAATGTGGGAATGCCTTTTAAGGTTGAATGTAAGTCAGGATCCTGCTAGGTCAACACATTTTGGCATTGTAGTGGCAACGTTCTGGTAGCCAACAACTATAAACATCTATAGGGCTCTTGGAATGCAATTCACTATGGGGACATTTCTTTTCTTAGTGCTCCTGTTTGTTGGTTACTGGGTTTATGGGAATGTGGCCAACCCCTTACATGTTGTTCTCCTTAGATGGCCCAAAGTCCTTGGTCACCATTGCCAATGCTGTTGCCTTCTAGCAAGCTATTGTCTCTCTTCATACAAATTAACGTCCTAACCAAGGCCCAAACCAGCCCACTTTCCAACTTCAAAAAATTCCAGCTCTTCTGCAAAGAGACCAAATGTAGTTTTTTATGGCTATGTGAAATTGTAGGTGAAGGGGAAGGGTTTCACAAGCAGAGGCTAATATGGCACTAGTTCATTATAGTTATTTCAGGAGTACTCACCATAGTCACATGTGTAACTACAGTTTGGAACATCATCTTTGATTCTACATACTACCATGCTTTTGCTAACTTATAAAGCTGGGTAGTATTTTGCATGATGCAAAGCAAGCTTGCATGTATGCAGTAGCTAGAATTAGGGTACCCTTTCCAGGGGTACATAAACAAATTACAAGAAAGATTCAACATTGTCATTTCTGCTACAGACAAATTTTATACATATGTGCTGGCATGATAGATACCCAATAGATGCCCAAGGGAATTCATCAGGTGAAAGACATTTCGATTGATTCCATTAAAGATTGTTTCAATGCTTCATAATAGACTCTGGAGAATTAGTTTTTGTAACTAACATCCCATGTCTTAGTAAATTTATTTTGTTTTCCAGTGCAGAGTTGTATTAGTTTATGACCATTTTGAGGAGACATCACCATGATAATGGTTAACTTTCAAATTGACATTAGATGATGTACATTAAGCCACACCTTAACAAAGCACTTCATGGAATTGGTCTTTGCTTAGAAATATCAGTTGTAAGATTTGTCAGCTTATTCAAGATACAATGTACTTATGAAAAACATAAAGGTCCATTCTCATTAACAAATTAATGTTATTCTCTTATACCACTATACAAATTTTAGGAATGTTCTGTGGGTGCATCAAAAAGGTCGTAATGCAGAATTGGGGCTGAGGTGGGGCTTATCTCTAAACCACTTCTTGTGTGAGCTTTCAGCCCCTTTAAGCATGTTGCTCAAACTCCAATGGAGAGAGCAGAAGAATGAGTGACCTTGAGGGAGCAAAAAGAAATGGGATGAAACTTTTGCACACCTCTAAATCATTTGTTGTGCTCCCACCATCCATTCAGAATGGCTTGATGGTGGGTGTTTTTTCACTCTAGCCACCAAGGACTACACAATGAGACAAAGGGCTAATTATATTTAGAGTTTGCATTTGTTACTGGAGGACTTTGTACATGAAAGACAAGAAGAAAAAATACAAGTATTGTTTGTGAAAATATATCATTTTCAAAACACCAATTTGTAGAATTTTTTCATCAATTCCTTTGTCACTACCTACCACCACATACTTTGCATGTTCATTCAAGCGTGCATGATGAACTCAACTTTTGCTCCTTGGCTCGGGTCTGTAAACATGTTGTCAATTTCAAATGCTTATTCTTTAAGCAAGTCCTTGCATTGGTGGTTAACAATATGTTGTTTGACAGTCCTAGCAACATATCCTTGCCTAAACACATCTTGGTCCCTGCATGGCTGAACTTGCCCATGCCACAATTTGTCCAATTTGCTCCAAATGTTGGTTTTTAACATCAATTCCATGGTAGTTTGCAAAGAAATTGCGGAACAATCTCTTTCCCAAATGTTTAGGTTCAAAGTCAATGTCTAGCTTTTTTGTCATGGGGGACTACTGAGTTTGAAATGTGTGCTGAAAATATTTGCTGCATTGTCCAACTAGTCCATTAGCACAAAAATTCCAATACAAGCTCTTATTCCAACTACCTATCAAACCAATTAGCAATGCAAGGGTTGGGATCTCACAAGACTAAGCAAGGAAGGAAAATACAATTGATAAATTCATGCATCACCTAATTTAGACTTGAAAATCCATTGCTAAAATTGTCCACCTTGGCCAACAATTCTAATATAGTCATTCAATTGACCACTATTATAAATCATGGTTTATTTGATTGGAAAACTAAACCAAAAATCAATCATTTTGACATTTGGTCAATTTGATCATTCAATCATAGTGGACAAGTCGATTTGAACATGTCAAACTTGACTAATGGTTTTTTTGACTGACCATAAGATGGTATTTTTTACTAATAAAATTGGACAAAAAATTAGACAACCAAAAAAAATGAATTAAAAAATAGCTCAATTTTCACCAAAAAAATGTAATAAATGAATAAATAATAAATACCTACCCACCCACCCACCATGGCCTCCTACCTACCTATCCACAACCCACTTAGATATTACACACACACACACACACACACACACACATATATATGAATATACATACTCCACATAATAAATGTTGGTAAGGGGGATTGAATTTTGGCCTTTTTGGCTCCATGCTAATGTGTTAACCTTCAAACCACCACACCACTTTGTAAAACAGTATGATACCAAATGGATTTAACATGTTTATTTGAACTTCAATAAATTTTTTTGTCAATGTGTATAACAACATTTGAACTTCAATGTTTTTCATATGTAGGTATTTAACAAAATAGATAGGTAGGTACACATGCCTACCTACCTATGTTTAGATGTACATACCTATTTATGTAAAATATAAGTAGGTATGTAAGTAGATAGTAGGTAGGTATGTAGGTAAATAAATAGGGGTGAAAGTAGGGAAAAAAAAACCAAGTAGTGTGTGGACAATCGTTAAAAACTACTTTTATGAAACTTTGAAAAATCACCATGGAAATACCACAAATTCAAAAAATGCAATTTAAAAAAAAAATCAAAATTTGAAATTTTTCACTCACCAAATTTTCAAAAAAATTCATTATTTTTTAAAACTCCTTTTTAATATTTAAAATAGTCCAAATAAACATGTGGACAAGTCCTTTGTTTTTTCAAAAATCTTTTTGCCTTATCAAATATGAACTATTTATGCCCAACTTTTTGAGGGAGTTCATGTTCATTATTAAAAGAATAATAGGACTTGAAATTGGTGTTCACAATGGTTTATGGTTCATTTGTGTGCATTTGGTTATAATGCATTTACAATAGTGGAAGCTTAAGAATGTCAATTTAACAAAGGTTATTTATTCTTATGTTCTAAAAAGGATGGATGCATGTTGCATGAAATATCATAAAGAATGTAGTCATTTGTGTTGATATCTAACAAAATATTCTAATCAACTTGTGACTTTAACCAAAATGATGACGGATGAATACAAACAACCCTAAATGGATGATTTGTTACAAGTTGGACAACAAAACTTTTTGTCTATGAATTAGGGGTCTAAATGACAACAATTATTGAGTAGGATTGCATAGAATAATATTGAACAGTGGCTACATCAATTAATGGTTTTTGTTTACCTATCCAAACATTCAGTGTTGATGGAAAAATAATAGATAATAGTTCTCCTTATGCTTTTTAGATTGGGTTGGTGGAAAAGCAATAATTATTGCTTTTGGTTCTTCTAGTGTTACGAGGAACTATTTGCTGGAAAAACAATTTATACTACTTTTGGTTACATTAATGTGGTTTTTTTGATGTTATAAGGACTTGGTTGTTAAAAAAGTAATAAACGATACTTTTGGTTGCATCAAAGTGGTTCTCCTAATGTTATAAGAACCAGTTGCTGAAAAAGTAATATACATTGCTTTTGGTTACATTAAAATGGTTCTTCTTATGCAGGACTATGTCGTTGAAAAATCAATACACTGCTTTTGGTTACATTAATAGCGGTTCTCCTTATGGTGTAAGGACTTCATTGCTGAAAAAATAATATACACTACTTTTAGTTACATTCAAAATGGTTCTCTTTATGCTATAAGGCCTACATTGTTGAAAAAAAATATACATTGCTTTTGGTTACATTCAAAGTTGTTTTCCTTATGGTGTAAAGACTTGGATGTTGAAAAAGTGGTGTACAAAGCTTTTGATTTGATCAAAATGGTTCTCCTAATTTTATTCCAGTAATTAGCTCCTAAAAAATATTTGATTCATCATGTGTAAAAACAATCATTTGTTTACTATTGCATTGTTTACCAAATTTGTTTACTTATCATATGCATTTATTTTTTATGCAAATACCATTTCCCCATTACAACAAATAGGGTTGGGTTCAACATGTTCTAAAAACCCTTTGATGAAAAGGGATAGTGTACAAATGACAACCAATATTCCATTTGGGTTGGGTTCAAATAATGGAGCTATTCAATTGACACCACCCCAAAGTCCAGCTATGAAAAACAATGTATGCCATGAGGTGGAATCACCATTTAAGCAACATGTGGAAATAAGATTTACCCTAGATTCTAAAAAGAAACAACCTCCTTTAGAGCCAATGGACTTATTAGACAAATTTGGGATGGAATTCACAAGTAGAAAATTGCCATTTTGCAACTGGTCCATGTGACTAATTTTTAGTTGCAAGCAACATTTGTAACTAAAATCTTAATAGTCACATTGGACACGTCGCATTAACACTAGTTATAAACGACAATGAATATTGGATGAAAGAAAAATCAATGAAATACATCTTCATCCTTTGATTGGTTATATACGTATTGTCGCTTGTAACTAAGATGCAACTTTTTTGGTGAACAATGGGAACAAGTTATGTGTTGCCACACATCCCAACTTTTAATAATTAAAATATTTTATTAAGGCGATAACCCATCACAACATGCTAATCATCTTTGGATTTTGCCTCATAGTCTTTCACCAAACATTTAGAAGAAACCTTTGAATGCTCAAGAAGGCACCATGGGTGATAACTGTGACCACATGATAAAAAAACATAATTGTGGCAAATATAACATAAGTCACAAAATGGATAAGGATTTAGCATAGTTGAAGTTTCTTTCAATCTCTTAAGGTTGCATAAGATAGGCAAAGGATACAAACTTGGACCACCCCCTCTTTCCATTTGTGAGATTAATTAGTTCAATCCCACAATTTACATGTCCAAAACAACTAACTTTCTTGCATTTGCCTTAGTAACACAAGGCACATTTCTCATTTGTTGCCTTATAGTTAGCCCTTAAGCTTTTAGACTTCTTTGCAGTTCGTTTTTCCTCGTTCTTTGCCAACATGATTTCGACTTCACATTCTTGTAGTTTCATGGTGTCAAAAGTTTTTGATGCTATCAATGATGTCATAGCTTGTCGAATCAAAAAATTGTTGTTGGCACAAACATCACTAGCTAAGGCAGAGGCATCAAAATCGGTAGAATTTGAACCTACTTGTAAAATTTTTTTTACTTGTAACACAAGAATTTTTAGCCTTTCAAAGTTCTTTTTTGTGACATCTTCAAAGATGTGAAGGGTTGCTTCACACCTCCTAAGGTCTTCCACTATTTGATCATGGTCAATAACCCTAGCAGACAACAAAATTTGTAACCTTTTAGATTCCTCTAAAAAATCATCTTTCTCTGAATTCAAGGTTATGAGTTTTGTGGACATATGTAAATACTCTTCATTTTTCGTCTACAAATGTAATTTTGTTTTTTCTATTTCTGAAATGGTCCAACAGGGAAAAGAAACAACTAAAACAACTAAAACAAGGTTTTAGGTCTTGGAAAATGACTATTAGCAGAAGACATACCCTCCATCTTCCCTATATTTAGATTCAAATCAACCAAACACCTTAATTCAAGCTTCTCGCTACACTTTACAAGAAAACAATTGTTTTCAAGCTAATGAATGGGCAAGGGCAGTGATATAGGAGTTTTCAATGGTCATGGGGTAGGTGCTTTGAGGTTGTTCAAAATTTCTTCCTTTAATCTTCTTTCAAACCCAAGTTCCTTTGATTTTTTCACAACACATGGAAAATTAAATGTGTGTACTGCATAACTAGCCTAGTTGATTTGAAAGCATTTAGATTCATTAACAATTGCTCTTGCAAACCCCAAATTGATTTGGTTGTTCAAGGTCTTCAGCTTGTCATTGATGAGTTGATACAAGTTTTCAACATGTTGCATTACGTCTGCACTTAAATGTTCATTATACTTCCACCCATTCTTCCACTGTCTTAGACCAAAAAAATCATTGATTTCTTCGACAATCATCTCATTGTTTGTAATCTATGTCACATCCAACCTTGAGTTTGGCAAACCTCTATTCGTGGCAAACCACTCTTCATCATAGGTGGCCATGGAACTTTAACTGTAACCATTGTTGCAACCCATATTGATCCCATCACAAATTTAAAAATAATGATTATGATTAATCATCATTACAATGAAACTACAAGAAATTAATCTTGCAAAAACCTCTAGCATCTCAATACATGAATATACTTACACTTAGAGTCTAAGACAATATCATACATGGACAACATAAAACCAAGTGTATTTTTAGTTCTCCACCAAACACACGCATCAAAATTACTCAAGCATGTGTAAGTAATGTGTCATAATTTGACAAAAATAATAAAAATTATAATGGCAAAAAATTATAATGGCAAAGATGTGTATGTTCAAATCAAGAAACAAAGTGCCTTAAGCACGTGAAATGTGCATGCAAAGCAATCACCCAAATTTTTGATCAATAGGATGCCTCCATTTTTTAATGGTTTTTTTGGCGTTAATAACTTTAGGATTACAATTTTCATGAATCCTGGTTCTTAAAAGGATACCCTGATCTTGACTTGAACCTTACATGGACATTTGGGACTTGGATTCTTGTCAATTTCGAGCCACCCTAACTTGCATCTATTCATTTCATCTAACTTTTATAGGTGATTTCATTATACTTATGTTAAATGTATAGTTTTTGTTGCTTTTGGTAGAACAAGTTATTGTCATGAACATCACTTTCACATGATGAATGAAGTTCATTCATGATTCCTAATTAATTTCTAGTTCACTCCTAATTAATTTTTAATCCACTTTTAATTAACTCTTAGTTCATTTATAGTTAACTTTTAGTTCACTCCTAATTCATTCTCAAGTTCTTTTAGTCCACTTTTTGTTGATTCATAATTAATTTTAAGTTCACTCTTATTGAAGTCTTAGTCAACTCATAATTCAATTATAATCAAGAATTTTTTAAAAAAGCTGCCCTAGTGGATTGGCACATGGAAACTTTCATGGAAGCTTCTTTGAGCTAAGCCCCCAAAGGGGTATAAATAAAAGTAAAACCCCCCATTACCTTTAGTTTAAGTATGATATTGTTCCATAACCTTATTTTGTTATTTTCATGTTTACAATTTTTAATGTTATTGCAATAAATTTTTTGTTTGTACTTTGGTTGTGCATACCTTGTTTTCTTGGTTTGAACCTTTGTGTTCTTGTTTTGGTTCCCTTGTTTTGTGTTTTGAATTTAGATTCAGACCTACCCTTTTGTCATCTATTTTTATAGTTTTCATGCCTATGACAATTCCATGATTAACTTGTCAAACCATGTGCCTTGAAAACAAGATGTTTAATCCTTACACAAGTCAAATATTTAACTTTGGATGTCAATGCTTAAACCGGTACCACCAACTATTCCCATGAATTTCAATTTTGAAGAGGGTTGGTAGGGTTTGAGTAAGTTTTGCCACTTTCATTTTGAGTTGCTACATAGTAATGGAGAATCCACAATCCTACATAACCAATGTCCAAGTCAACATTATTGCACCTTTATCATTTGTGAACATTCCTTTGAGCCTTTATTTCCTTGATCTTGTTGTACTATTCAAATGATTTTGAAAAAGGTTAGAGGTATGTGTTAATGCTTACATATTTTCCTCAAAGAATTTTTTTATTTTCCATTGTTTCTTCCAAGAATTTGGTTGTCCATTGGCCTTGTTGTTGCAAGGTTGAAAATTTATTTAATTTCGTTGCCTTTTTTTTTGGTGTTGCAAGTGTAGTCCAGATATTCTCCTAATGTATTGTTGGTTGGTTAGTAATGTTTTACTTTGTTGCCTATGAATACATTAGGTATCATGTTTGCACTTTGCTTCTTAGCCCCAATCTTCAACAAGTTAGTGGAATATGCTCTAGACCTACAAAAGGTATGCATTTCAATTGCCTATACATAATAGTCCAAGATTGCAAAAAATGCATTAGGTCTAGATAGTTCAAAAATTCATGATTTTCTAAAAATGGCATAAGAGAAATAAAATCATAAAAATTTGAGAAAGGTTGAAATCTATGAATTCATTTCAACCCAAAATTAGATGAGTTCAAATGAACCAAGATCTATGTTAAAAGGTCAACTTTTTGCAATTTATTTTTACATATGTCTATGTGATGTCACTTTAATTGCATGTTAATCATGGAAAGTTATGCTTCATCATTAATATATATTTTATGAAATATAAATTTAATCATTGCATGTTCCAATTGTGAATTTTGGTTTGAGCAAAGGATATTTAACAATTTCATTCAACAACATTATTTTCATATAGGGCCCTTTAATTTTTATGATACAAACAATTCAATTTAAAAAGAAATCTAGTAATGGGGACTATTAAAATCTAAAAATACTCAAGACTTCAAAAAAATTCAATTTTGTGTTTTTTGAAATTTAGGGTCTATTTAAAATTCATGGATTTTTTACATGCAAATGTGGTGCAATGTATATGGTTTTTGAAACAAAGTTATAGCTTATAATACAAAAAACTAAAACTTTAATTGTCAAAATGTTTGGATGTGATTTGAAATTATGATAATCTCTTAGAACAAAATGCAAAATTTGACAAATCTATGCATTTAAAAAATTCATATTTATTAAAAAATAATTAACAAATTTTTTTGACATATTGAGCAATTGTAAATACTATAAACAACAAATTGCAAAAGATTTCATTTGAAAATTCCTTTATATGAAAACAATGTTTTTTTTCTACAAAAGGATCACAAAAAGACAATAATCTTTAATGCCAAGTAAACACATTAAATCTTGTTAAGACTCATAAATCTTCGTAAACTAAATCAATATTAACAATTGATGTGTAGATAGTAAGTGTGAACATCATGTTACAATGGGATGCAACTTGTTAAAATTTGTGAGATCCATAACAATTGAACTTCCTTGCTAGTCTAGGGACTATAAATTCTTGGATCTAGCAATAGTATAAAAACTTGTTATAAGTTTCCTTGTAAACTTGCTTTATATAACATGTTCCTTTCTTTCCAACTTTTGTTTGTACTTTGTGATCTTATAAAGTACTTCTCACTTTTTTACCTAGATCGACTTTCACATATCTTTCCCTTTGTTTATCAAATTTACTTGGTTTTCATTTACCCTAAATCTCAAAATTTTAATACTAAGAACTAGAAACTCTTGGAAACATTGAAGGTTCTCTAATATAGATTTTGGTAATGATGACACACTTGAAAAAGTTTTGTCACATTTAAATAGTTTGAATGTTCATCGAATTGTATTGTGCTTTGTTGGTTTACTTATGCTTGACATACATGTTTTTGATGGGAATCTAATGTAAACAACATTTTGAATGCTTTGTAGGACAATCATAAATCTACTTTCTTTTGAGATTCAAAGTTTGAGAACTCCTTATTTGGAACCTTGAACCCTAAATCCCTTATAATTGATTTAAATCACTCCCATTACCAAACCGTCTCTAATGTTAATGGGGTGAATTTTGGATTGTTTGGGGTAATTTACACCTGAAACCAAACTCTTTGTTATTCCCTTGGGGAGGGGAGGGGCATTGGGTGACCAAGTGGCGAAATTTCACTCAATCACTTAACAATTTTTGTCCAAATGAGGCCCAATGGGTGGTTTTAAACACATTATTTCCCCCATCACCAAAGAGATTATATACCAAGTGGGGCCCATTGGGTGCCCAAGTTACACAATTTTCTCCCCCATCACCAAATTTTTTTGGTTTTTCAAATGGGGCCCAATGGGTGCACTTGGGGGTAATTTTCCCCCATTCTTGAATAGAAAAATGCATCATCCTTGTATGGGTCAAAAATAAACACAACACAACACATTTCTTTTACATTGCCTGTTTGATCATAGGCTACACAATGAATGTGGATTAGATTATTCTATGATCCATAATGGGCCTGTGGTTGTTTTCTTGTCTTGTTCAATTACAAACTGCTGTTCGATGATGGGCATCTTTACCCTAGTCCCTCCCAAAGAAAGATTTCCTATTGTTAAGGAAGGTAGTTTGTTTTGTTTTTGTTGTGTTGAGAACTATCAAATCACATATTGAGTATGGGTGGAGCTGCTCTTACCCCTTTCTCAAGGGTTTTTTCTTTATATTTTGGCGATTGTTTGCATTTGTTTTATCTTTGGGTTGTGTTTACTTGTGTTCTCATGGATGAATGGATTCCCATCCTTAAATTTTATATACAGGGTTTTTCTTTCTCAACAGCTCATAAAAATTGGATCACACAACAAACACTCCAGAATAGTTGACCCCTCTTATGGTCATTAATAAACGGAAGTTGGTATGAATAGCACTTCTTGTGCCTTTGACCCAAATTTATTGGTTTGGGCCAAAGGCATGTGCTTTTAAGTTTTTCAACTTTTCTCTCTACCATAATATCTTGGCAACTTGGGCCCTAAATAACTAACAGTACAATTTGTGGAAAATTGTAGTAATTATTAGCCAATAATCTTGAAATATCTGAAACCCTAAATTGTCATGCCCATTTTTCTGGTGGTTTCAAGTTGTCAATGGCCCATTGAATGTGTTACATTGAGATTTATTAATTAATTTTTTTTAAATTAAAAGTATTTCTGTAATAAAATTTTCAGAATAAATTAATATTCAACAATGAAATGCCAAAACTACCAAGGTAATTATGGTATTATGGCATGCATTACAATTTGCCACCAATTTGCAGTACAAAAAAGACATGCTTACATTTAAGTCATGAAATGCCCCCATATGCAAGGGTTGCCCATACGATGGGCCATTGGGTCCATGCCCCATGGTACTGGCAAGTCTACCCAAGGGCCCATTGTATGGGCAACCCTTGCATATGGGGGCAAATCATGACTGTCCCATGGGTCCCATGTAAGTTGGGACAATGTGTATGGTAAGTGTTGGTAGCAAGGTTTTAAAACTGGAATATGAAATATTTTTTCAATTGCCGTAGTTTATAAAATCAAAATGAAAAATAAATAAATATTGATATATGGTTTCAATAAGTAGCAAAAAATATAGAATGATGATTTACAAAATTTTACTTCATATAATTAGATTGACTAAACCTTTCTATGGAGGATTGTCACTTTTACAGCATCAAAAAATAAAATAAAAAGCCCACTACTTTTGGTTTCCATTGAGGTTTTGGTTGTTTATGATAATCGCATGTGTCAAAGGTGAAAGGTCAAGTGACAAGGGATGTGCTTTCTTCAAGGATTTGAAAAAACTTGCTCATGTTGTGGAATCAAGAGTATTTGGCAATGTGGCATTTAGTGCAGCCCAGACCTTGGCAGCCTTTTTTGTTTTGCTGGCTATATATATAGCCAAAATGTTAGATTAAAAATTGAAAGTGCTAAAAATATGTGCTTTTTGAAAGTCTCAATAGTCAGAATTCAACAAAAAAATTAAACATTTGTCAGATTTATATGTCTAGTTCAAGTAAGTAGCCAAAAATAATAGCAGCATGTATTAAAAACTTTATTTTCATATTTAGTTGTATCATGTATTTTGTCAATTGTAAACTTTTGAAAAATTCAAAATTGAAAAATGAAAATTTGAAGGTTGAAATTTTCAAGAGAAGTTTTGATTTGGGGGTTGTCATATGATGTAACAACAGATAGATTAATAATGTTTTGGTTCATTTGAGTTGATTAAGAAAATAAATATTTTCAATATTTTACTTCAAATTCAATGAAAAATCTTGATTAACCACCAAGTTTAAAAACAATAATTTAATCTAGAATTAACTAAATACGTGTTCTGTGACCAAATTTGTCTAAAATCTTCTTGTGAGTTATCACCAGTTTGACTACACCTGAAAATTGCCGAAACAAAAGCATTAGTTCACCTTGGTCTACAGCTTTGTATGGGCTTTTTTCCCATATAAATAGATGATGCATTTTTAATATGATTAGATTATAAGTGGGCCTAACTAGATTGATTATCTACCATAAAATCCTTATGGGCTTTT
>Ga0116227_10012246_pt1 | contig 14052 bp, 8 predicted proteins | sample S1TSphgellanicum_FD_89693 | JGI IMG/M metagenome (GOLD analysis project Ga0116227, IMG submission 89693) | Host-associated microbial communities from peat moss isolated from Minnesota, USA - S1T2_Fb - Sphagnum magellanicum MG | ecosystem: Host-associated > Plants > Peat moss > Unclassified... | reverse complement strand
TATTTATTATAATAAATAAATTTTAATTAAATATCTAGGCCTAGATCACACTAGGATGGCCATAGCTTAAACAAATTGAATAGATATCTTGAAAAACTTTAATCATCTATTTAATCACACCACTTCATGCCTCTTGCCCTCCCACCTCCCAAAAGGTGTTGGCTCCCATATCTTACTAAAACTATGGATCTCATCCATAGAACAAGTTATACTACTTGATTAGGATGCCAAGATGCCAAGACCATGAGACAATATTCCATTAACATTTCTTCTTGAGGTTGTTACTACACATCATGATGAATGCACATAAATTAATTTGCACCTTTTCTTTTGATTCCTTTCCCCAAAACCTAAAATTTAAAAAATCAACTCAATGCATTATTTAAAATCATCATTTTGGAGACTAGGAAACAAATTTCTTCTAAGATAAGTGTTAGGGGGGACTGGGCAAAATAAAATAGAAAAACAAAATGAGGGACACAAAAATGGTGAAAAAACTATTTCAATTCATGAAACATAAATTTCAAAAGGAGGTTCAATAGATCAAACATAAGATCATACCTCAAGAAATATGAACATGCTAAAAACAACGAAAACAAAAACCCCAAAAAACATTCTTGGGTTCTCTAGACTATTCAAGTGTCCTTATAATAACATTCTTTCACTTGAAAGTGCAACAAGTAAGCACATCAAAAAACATAACCATTAGTGTTATTGTTGTTACTATAGTGTTATTGGCATTCTATTTAGGTGCTTCCCAACCCCAAACCTTAAGAAGAGACAATTGAAAAAAAAAAGTAATATGAGGCATATAATCAGACACAACTTGTGTATTTGTAGCTTGCAATTTCACATTCACAATGGATGAATGCCATGTTAAAAATGAATAATGTATTTCCATTCATATGACAATCTTGCCTTACATTTGTCAAATTTTGAATAAGTTTGAATCATGAGGTTGTAGAAAAGACACCCTACTATATACATGCCAAAATACATTGAAACTACTTATATATTCTATGGTCCTTGTTGCAATATCCTTACTTATGAAGGCAAGGCCAAAAAAGAACTTTTAACACGTTGCTAATTGTATTGCCTTAAGATGGTTCAAAATGACAAGATTCACCCTTAAAGTAAAACCAATTGACTAACCCAACCATAGTTCACATGTAATTATAAACGGGGTTAACACCTTCAAAACAAATTGGACAATTTCAAGCAATAATTATAGGAAAACTTGCCTTGTTGTGGATAACATGGGGATTAGAGAAAATATGCCTTATATGGGAAGAGGATTGTCAAGTTTGCATATGCCTAGATTGGGGACATGAAAAACCTAACAAAGATTCACCAAAGTAAGTATTGTTGGCAAGGTTGACTCAAAATTTCAATGGTCCAAATATGTTGTTTTAAACATGTGCCCACATTTTTGAAGTATTGAAGTTACTTGATTACTTCCCACCCTTGTTGATCATTGAAAAAAAATTTCATTGCAAGTGAAATTTGTATTCCATGCTTTGCATTAAGAGATTTTTGGAACAATCTTAATTTGCATTTCATTTGGACAAAAAAAATAGGTCAAAAATAATTTTGATCAATGTTGCAATTCAAACACTTGAACATACTTTAATGTTTAATAAGCACATTAATTGCGAAATTTGGAGTTCCAAAACATGCATCACATATTCATGAACAACATCACATGGTTGTATTTCTACTTCAACTATTTTATGACATACAATTGTTTCATACGCTTTAATTCTCAGCATGATTGCATGTTTGCAAAAAGTAAATTGGAAATAGACCATCAACTTCATTTTCTCAACATTCAAATCTAGAAATAATAGCTATATAAATACCCTAAGCATATGTGTATGTGTCTTTTCAAAATAATAAATGACTTTCTACTTTCTTTGTGTATTCCAAATGATTCAATTTATGCATCATTAAATTTTTTTTTAATGTGTAGTACACAACGTTCTCATTATTGTTGAATACATATCTTTCTTAATAATTAAAAATATATAGTTTAAATATCCAATTACGTATAAAAATGAAATCAAACAAATATGATGTATGAAACAAGTTTTCTTTAAGGCGTTTAAGCATGGGCTTTATCCAGCCTTTTTTTTGTGCAAAATTTAGGAAATTTTTCACCACCACGAGTTTCAAAAATAATATTTAAATATGAAAAATTGCCAAATTTCTATACATGGTTCGAGTAGGTAGCCAATAACATATAAGGATGTTCAATTTTTTTTCTTTCATGTGTTAAATCAACTTATGGATGATCGTCACTTTGGTTACATCACAAAATTGAAAACAAAAACATTGGCACCATCTAGTTTGCTTTTAAGTAATGATTTTTAAAAAGTATGTTTGAATTAAAAAAATTTGTTTGATTTTATTTGACCAAATAAAATAAAATAAAATAATTCTCTAGGTCCTTTATGGTGATATATACATAAACATATAAATTAAAGATTGAAATAAAAATATTCATTTAAAAGAAAATATGTACATTCCAAAATTAAGCTAAAGTTGTAACTAAGGTCTCTAATACTTTGACATCAAAGAAAATTGAAAAATAGATCCACTATGAATAAATTTGTTGAAAATTTATTAAACTTGGTTAACTAGATGCAACACAAGTTTTTGAAGCATATATTAAACCCCTTTAATAAAAAATTGTGGACTTTTTAAAAGATATTTACAAGCTATTTATAAAAAAAAACCTTCTTCAAGTCCTTTCAAAAGCAACAATGTTGACTCCTAGGATCAAAATGTGAATTTATAAGCTCAAAGTAGCCAATGATACATGCTATGGTAGTCCATTCCAATTATGAAACAACACAAACATGCTAATATGATAGACTACATGATTCACTATTCAATCCATCTCTACATTAATTACATTGTGTGAATTGTGTTAAAAAACATTGGATATAGTAAATGTTTTCAAATTTATTTTATATTCACTTCAAATTCATTCAAATCCTATAATGATATAATACAATTATCATATTATAAATATGTCACCCAATTTCAATAAATTCAAGTAATTTTCTACCTAAAAATATGTAAAATTAAGTTGTAATGGTTTTTATGGAATGTTTTAATCCCCAAATTGGATTGGGCTATTATGTATGGAATGTGCTAAGCTCAACATTAGTAGTCTCATTTGCAAGGTGTCCTATTGTACTTGAAATTAATGTTGATTGAAGATCAAGAAAAGGATCCTGGTCACTATATTTGTTTGGTTGGAAGTTTGGCCACTCATTGCCTTCTTCATTAGAAATTACAATAGTTGCATCTCCCACCAACATTGCCACTACACGGAACATGGTTGGACGCTTTTCTGGAGAAATTTGCACACATAGAATGGCAGTTTCCAATACACGTTGCACCTCAAAGAACTCATTGTTGTTGAATTGAAGTCTTGGGTCAACGAGATCCATAAGTCTATTCTCCATATGCAATTTCCATGCCTACAAAAATTAAAAATGATTAAGTCTTGTTATATTTTATCCCACTCTAGTGTACATGTATTTGCCATAACCAAATATTGGATCTTCCTTGATATTGTCAACAACCACATGAATAGAAGTTTCGTTACAATGCTATTTATAATAATAATGCCAAAAAAAAAAATATTAAATCAAATATAGGTTGGTTAGTTATTGTGTAATAACTATTCTTCAATGATATTTAAAACTATTTTAGGTGTTGTATTGTTTAATTACTTTAAGACATTGTATTAATTTTTTAAATTCAAGAATGCTTTTACATAATGCAAATTATATCAAAATCCAAAAAGCAAAGAAAGTGATCACATACTCGTGTCGGCAAATATATTTCATCTTTAAATTGAGTGGGATCTTGATTTTTTTTCCCACTTATGGTTTCAAGAAGTAAAACGCCAAAGCTATATACATCAGCTTTATCGCTCAATTGGCCATAAAGCATGTATTCAGGTGCTAAGTAACCACTACAAAAACATATATGAAGTTGCGTAATAAGGTTAGTATATAAATTACAAGATGTACAACTTTTTGAGCTATTTTACATCTATGTTTATATCCATTTACTAATAAAAATCCTAATGGTTTTTTATCAAATGAATATACATATGAATAGTATATTATCTTTTTAATTTTCCTTATGAAATTAATTGGTTAAAAATTATATGTATTGTTAACAACTAGAAATATGAGTTGATCCAATAGTTTGCATTAATTTCATTTTCATATTATTTGCAAAATGATAGATCATATCATGAAAACATACAAGTAATAATTTCATCTTAAGAAACCAAATTGGATTGGGATTTGATTTACATACATTGTACCAACACATTGTTGGGTCATGATTTCAGTTCTTCCATCTCGTATTGGTCTTGCTAAACCAAAATCGGCAATTTTTGGATTCAAATATTTATCCAATAGAATGTTGCTTGCTTTAATATCACGATGGATGATTCTAGTTTGAGATGACATGTGTAGATAATACAAGCCTTGGGCCACCCCTAAACATATTTTCATTCGTGTCGACCAATTCATAACTTGGCACAAATATGCACCACTTGTATCTGCATAAGGATCAAAACACATATTATTAAATTTAGGTCATAAATTGCAAATTTATAAAAATAAACTTGTTCTTATATACTCTAGATTAATCTTTCATGCATTGATGTAGTAAGAAGGTATTTAATAACCATAATGCCATACATGGTTGACTCAATGTAATCTCAAATTTTGAACAACCCAAATATTTCAACTTATAAATAAACACCAATTGTGAAAATACTTACCAAATAGAAATTTTTCCAAATCGCAAAAATCAACAAATTCATAAACCAATAGCATCTCCTTTCCATGAAGGCAATAACCTTTTAATGTCGTTAGGTTACGATGTTGCAAATTTGAAATTAGGAGGATCTCATTCAGAAAATCATCACCACCTTGTCTTGTCTTTATAAATAGTTGTTTCACAGCCACTTCGATGTTATTTGCTAGAATTCCCTGCATTGTAGGTGAGCCCAAATTAGGGTGATTTGTCATTAAATATTGACAAAGGTTAATAATTATTAATAATGTTGTCAAGGTTTTAGAAATATTATTCCTTATTCAAATACATAACATTTGTATTCAATGATCACCTAACTTCAAACACATTGTTTGTTGATCAAATTTATAAAAGAAATAGATATATAATAATGTTATTGGGATTTTTTTCTTGTCATTATGATTTATAATAAATTTGGTTACAAAGATAATTTTATTAATGTCTTTTAATTTTATAATATAAACACAAATTCCTAGTAGTGCAACATGTGTGTGAGTCTTTTGGAAACCAATTACATTGAGTTTATTTACCTTGTAAACAACACCGTAGGCTCCTGCTCCCAACTTTCTTTCTTTAGCAAAGTTTTTGGTAGCAATACGAAGTTCACTATATTCAAATCTTTTTGCCTTGATATCCAACTCTTTGAGATCTGCAAGTAAAAGATATTGGCAATACTTCATAAGCTTGTGTATAAATCTCATAAGCTTGAACATAAGATTTATACAAATGCAAGAATGTTCAAGCAATACTTCATAAGCTTGAACATTCTTTCTAAATGATTTAATATGAAATTTGTAAGTCAATCCATTAAATTAATTCATATTTAAATAATTAATTAATGTTCTCCAACACCTTAAAGTTAATAGATACTATATGGAAAGGGAGCCAAAGATCCTTACTTTTCAAGAGAACATGCACATGTTTTTTACTGCGGTGAAGCATAATACCCAAGACAAGGGTTACTATTCCTAGTAGAAATCCAGAAATGGTTGTAGAAATCACAATGACCCTCCAATCACTTTTATTGAAGGAACCTACAACGTGTCACCAAAACAATTAGTTTGGCATTAAACAAAAAATTCGTATACAATTCTATTTGATACATGGAATTTGAATTCCATATATGATCACAATTGTCAAACTTGAATAATGATACTTATAGATTCAATTGGTGATATTGAAATACATAACAATAGGGAAGCAAGATGTTCAAATCCTTTTAATATAAATATTCAACCTTGAATAGAAATAATCTATGGTTTTATTTAATAATGAACTAGAAGTTAACATAATTTTTAACAAGCAAGATCTTAATGTAATATTTGGTCACTTGTGCCACATGTCATAATGTATGGAGAATCCAAAATATTTAATCAATAGACTAGATTATTCCAAACCATGCAATTGAATTCCTATGAAACCTCTTTAACTATAATGCAAAAGTTGATTATTAGTCCTTTCATTTGTAATTCAATACAACACCCAATATTTTCAATTCATGGTCAATGAATGTTTTTGAACTACTCACTTGGTAAAATGCAATATTGTGCACAAAAACACATTTTTCCATGATCTTCAAAAAGTGAACCTTGACAATAGGGATTGCCTTGGAGACTGTAGCACATTAACATGTAAATAGTTAGAATACATTTGTTGGTTTAAAAAAATCATATCATGTTGTAATCATTCGGAAATATCATCCTTGAAACAACACAAGGCTTTGATCTAGTTCTAAACACATAAATTAATAATGATGAATAATCAAATTGAAAAACTAAAGGAATATCATATTTGAACATTAATGAGGAAGAGATAATTCAAAATTTTCAAAGTTAAATATTGAATTTTTGCACCAACTATTAAGTCCTTTCAACTTGAAAATTGTTTTTGTACAATGTAAATTTGATTCAAACAACATTTCTAGCCACACAATCATCTATAGGATTTAACATGGTAAAAATCCTAAATAGTTATAATTTCATCTAGATTTTAGAACAAATGGAAGTCAAATTGGATTCAAATCAAGGCAATTTGACTCCATTCATACATGTTTAAAGAAAGAATAACATTGAAAAATAATGAACCATTTTAATTTGGTACTAACAAGGCTTATATTACTATCAAATGTATTATTGGGATTGTGTCAATCATTTCCCAACAATAAAATAAATATCTTCATTAAATTCATCTCTTTTTCAAGTATGTTAAAAAGGCATAATAGTGAATGTATTAAAGTGTTTATACTCCACCAATATTTATTTATGTAGTCATAATTTACACCTAGGTAGTTCCATGGTGGATATTATTTGAGTTTATTCAAATAAGAAACCAATGGTAAGATCTTTAATTTTGAATACTTAATCATTAGAATTACTTTGTATATAAGTATATTAATAGAAATTACAACAAATATAGTCGACAATGGATTATATTTCAACTAGGCATTGTACATCATCAACAAGGTAAGTATCAAGACTTTGATTCTGAATAGATAATATATGGATTGAAGATATTAAATACATACAAAAAAAATTCTAATAATAAAATAATCTAAGGTAATACATTTATTATAATGTGTGTTGTGAGGTAGCTAGGTTGGTGATCATCTTCAAGGGAATTAAACAAATTTGGCTACATGTCAGAGAAGACAATACAAAAGTTTATGTTTCACATTTTAGTTTGCTGACATGCTACAACTTAGTTTTTTAAAATGGTGACTTCAAAAAGCTTTTCCTCACAATATGGAGACAAATTTAGGGCCATTTGCACCCCCCGCCCAAAACAAAAACCTTGGTACTTATTAAGAGCCCATTTTTTTGGGCAAAATTTCACCCCAATAATAAATCACTAGTGTGTTCATGCTAAACCTTATGTTATCATTTATTATATCTATGTAGTATAAACATGTGGAATGATACTATGTAGCAAAGTAAAACTTGCAAATAGTGTTCAAAGATCCAATAAGAACTTGTGGTCTTTATTGGATTCCAATTTGCTTAGGATGTTCGTTAATTATATGAGGCAATTCATTTTAGATTACAAATAAAATTTTCTATATAGCAAATCTATCAAAGTTTCAACATTCATAAGCGTTCATGTCTAGAAAAAAAAGAAAGTCCAAGATAAAAGTAATTGTTATATTCATACAAAACAATTAACTTTAACTTCAACCATCCAAACAAAAAAAATTGTAAAACATTTCCATATCAATAACAAAACAAAAGGCATTGTTTGACAAGCTAGAATACAAATATATACAAAGGTGATGGAACAATATAAAAGTAGACTTTATATTTATATTGCATATATATTCATGTTCATGATGGAATTTGTCTGCCTACTCAAATACAAAATTTATAATATCAATGTCTTGTTTATTTCATGTAGAATGTAGGTTGTTCTATCTTGAGAGGCTTTGTCATATTATTTGGACATAGTTATAATTGTGTTTATCGAGTGTTAGCATTTGAATTTTTGTAATAAATTGAAAGTCAAAGGACCCATCCCATGATTCTTTGAACCTCCTTAGATTAATTGAATTTTATTTATTTTGATTATGATGCAAAATATATATTTCATTAACATAAAATTATATTAAAATAGAAGGTTGTTACTTGTACTAGATAGCATGATCACTCATGCATAATCCATATGAAAAAAGAAAAAAACTAAAACTAAGTAAATTGAAATAACATCAATAGATAATTTGCAAAAGGATAGAAGATAGACTTACTAGACAATAACACGTCCTTCCGCTAAAAGTGATTTGTTATAAATAACATTTGTGATGTCATTGTTCCTCAAACTCAGTACTTGTAACCCTTTATAATTGTAATTTTCAATTAATGATAATTGCCCAATAGTTTGCATATTTGTGATGTCCAAGGTTCCATTTATATTCAGATTATCAAGGTACCTGCAAGCAAAATAAAATAACAAATAAATAACAAATTAAAAAATGCATCGAGTTATTGTATTTCCACAATGTTAAAGATATTATAACTAGATACTTGGAGACCATATTATGAAATTTTACTAGTTCCTTTTATATTTGTTAGTTGGAGGTCAACATAATCTTAGCTTTTGTACATGTATGATTTTTAGAATGGGTGATTACAATGAGGCATCCATGGTTGTAAAATAGATTACAATTTCATATGACTAGCTAGCAAGATGTTTATATTATACAGTACACACTAACATGTGCATAAACAAATGCTATTATAAATTATTTTATAAAATTGAAAATTTTTTGGGCACAAATACATAAATAAAAGTATATGGACATTATTTTTTGATTATAATATTTTCCTCATTTAAAATTTTGTTTCATTTTGTAAAAATCTCCAATTAAAAGACATATATCAAATCTCTTGATCAACAACAAACTACCTCAATCATGGGTTTGACACCCATAAACTACATTTCGACGAGAAATGGGACTCACAGTTGTTCTAAAAGCATGGATCGAAAAGTTGTCCCACTAGGAAAAGGACCACCAATTATGTTTAAGCCTGAAATATCCAGGACCGAAAGGTTTGTGGGAAGCTTGTTGCTGAGAATTTCTGAAAGTTGTGGTAATTCTGTAAAGTTATTATAGCTTAAATTTCTGCAACAACTTACGAAGTGTTAGATATATCCACATTTTCAGATTTTTGATACACAAATTGTGGTTCTTAAGGTCCATTATAGGAAATGTATCATACTAATGATCACCATCAACTAGTTGATGAACATGTATAGTTAATGGTAGTAAGCATTCTACCTAGACTATAAACACCTATTTTAATTATAAGATCAAGCACTAAACATTGAGGTGCTCCATATATACAATCTATCCAAATTTGGTAACCAAATTCAACATTTAGAAAATTAGTATATAAATTAGTTTTATAACCTTTTAACATTCCAACAATAAAAATTCTCAAAAATTGGAAAGAAATGTAGAATTGACCATACAATTTCAAACAATAAATTAGAACATGTGGGTACATGAAGTAAAGCTTACAAGTAATTCAAGTTGTATAGAAAGGAAACATTTGGGAATGAGCCTGTGAATATGTTGTCAGATAGGTCCCTATAACATATATATAAGTGGAATGTCATTAACAATATGATGGAGGAAATATAAAAATTTAAAAAACAAGATCATAATACAAAAGTCAAATTCCCCCTATTGCATATACTTTTCAAACAGACAACAGTGGCAATATTGAATAATTAGTAAGTAACTCACCAAACATTATTGCATAATTGAAAATACCAACTTGTTGTACAAGAATTTAAGATTGGGTTCTTACAATGTGGAAAGTGAGGTCAAGTTTTCAAATGCATTTGATTGAATGGTTCCTCGAAGTTGATTGCTTGCAATTTTGAATACTACTAGTGTCCTGGTGTTCAAAAATTGTGTTGGAAAATCGCCAATGAATTGATTGCCACTCAAGTCCCTGGAAAGAAAACAAAGGGCCAAAATATTATGGGCATGTTGTGTTTGATAATACCATGTTTATTTATTTAGACTTAATTTGCTATAAAACTTATTTGCTATAAAACTTGTTCATGATCAAGTCATAGGGATTTTGTCTTTTTTCCATTTCACAAATTACTTACAATTGGATAATGTTTGATGATTGCACAAGTTCCAGTGGAATAGATCCATTGAATCCGTTGTTGTGAAGATCTCTAATAGAGCCAAGTAAAGAAGCAAGTTGTGAGTCGAATATATATGTCACTACATTAGATCATAACGTTTCATCACCACATTCTTGCTTAGAATTCATAATCTTTTTTGAAACATCAAAATTGTAATAGTATTATATTCATGCATGTGGTTGAAGGAGAAGCTAATGAATCTCCAACAACCACATTCAATGAACAAAGCATAATACTTGCCTCATATTAGCTTGCTAATAAAGCAAGATGATTCAATGATGCTTTGATTAGTAAATGATGCTTACAAGATGTTTAGAGGCAAATTGGCAAGCTCCACAGGAAGAGGACCCATTAGATTTGGATTTCCTGTTAAAGTTCTGCACCAATAAAATCATTCTAGTAAGAGGATTTGCAATTCATTCATGACTCGTCTTTGGTCACTAAGTCTTTGCAACCTTCTTTGATTCTTCATTGTGAAAATGCATGTATTGTACTTACAAAGTAGAAAGGTAGCTCAAATTACTTATCCCCAAAGGCAATGTGCCTGCAATAGATGCATCGTTCAATGTCCTGTTGCATCAATTATATAGTCAATCAACATATTATGAAAATCTTGTACTTCTATAAATATCAAATAACAAGCTTACATCATACATTACCAAGTAACATGACATACTAATTGTGGACATGCCAAAGATTACTTCACCTCTTAAATTTGCAACATTCTTGATCATGAAATGTGTCTTCAGCAAGCAAAGCTTGGAAATCTCAAGTAATTGTACATAGTATAAACATGATGAAAGCAATGGATTTTCTTTGGTCTACATATTGGAGTTGAAACAAAAGATGTCAAATTTCCATTTCACCACCTACATACAGTAATGACATTCAATTTCTTTGTTTCCTCTTATTCTTGGTCTCCCTTGCCAAGGAGATGTAATATGAGGATGTAGGGTTGTTGTGGAAGGATGGTCTATTCTGGTCTGCTTTTCTTTAGGCTATAACCATTGTTAGCAGATACACTAGTCTATATCTTTATTGTTGTACAATTAGGTAATATACATCGGTCTACAGATGATTTACATATGAACTCAATACAAAGAGAATTTGAGTTTGAGAGATAATTACAAGCCAAAGACCCAAGTCGTTGTATCACCAGTACCATCGGGTTGAAGGTATCGCATGCACAACACTCCACGCCAATTAGAGGCACCATTGTAGCAAGGATATCCAGGTTGGCCAGTCTGAGATGTCCAGAATGCCAAATTTGTGGCAGTGTTGGGTGTATTGTTTTTCCATGCTTGCCATAGGCTTTGTAATCCCCACACTGCAACCACCAATCAAAACCCAAGGTTGAGACTCAAATCAGATTAATAAACCCTATTTATGTGAGCTTGGATATATATAACTTTGATCTATGAAATTGGGAAATGCTTAAGTTGCAAACTTTCTAAGCACATAATATCAAGCCATATGGTTCTATTCAACGAAGATCAACTACAATACATGTAAAACATGAAGTCAACACAAAACATAAAATAACCTGCAAGTTCTTGAGAAACTTACAATCAGTTTGGCTGAAATAGGCAATTTCTGAGTTTACTCCATGAATATAACCAAAAAGGCACAGTAAGAAGGCAAATGTGGATCCCATGATCTTTGAAACACCCATGGTGATCTCTCTGCAACAACACCTAGAAGGACTTCTGAAGTCAGTATTTGTAATTTATTCTGCACTTCCAAGCTTAGGTCTCAACAAGTTCTCCAAAAAGGCTAAGGGCAACCACTTCATGATCTCACGACATGAATGAATCCTTGTCGATTAGGGCGACACACATATATATCTATCAAACACAACCAGAGAAAAGATGCCATGTTCTTGTACATTAATCAAATCTGTGATACTGTGCGCTTTTTGACATATATCGTAGACTGTCAGCGCACATCGGAAACCAAAATAAAAAGTGCTAGGTATGAATTGAAGTGATGACTAGCTCTACTCCAACTTGAGCGACGGGAGCAAGGATTGAGCAACAACAAACTGAAACAGTACCTCACAATCTTGTTCAATTCTGGAAGTCCTCTGAAAGTGGGAGATGTTGTTTCTTTACTTGCACTTCAATTCAAAAAGCACGACGCATCAAATATGCAGCCTCCTCCTCGGTTCCAACTCCAATTGTCGTTGTCCAACCTCTTACAAGTGTCGTTGTCCAATCTGACTGGGTGATGCATCCACGATACTCGCCTACCTAGAAGAAAAGTAGCAAACTCACAGTAGTTTGCGCTTCAGAAGGTTCTGGCGTGTACCGATACTCGGTACTTGGGGAACTCGGAAGAACAATAATCCCAAATTTCATGTGCTCCTAACATACACCTCTGAAATTAGAGCTTTGTCCAATTCTTTGTAACAACAGCTAATTTGCTTGTTCATGAGACGCTAGGTATGTATTTGCCGCGTACCCACTCCTTCACACACACACACACTTCCGTCACTTATTATACCACCACAAGCGGAAGAGCCAAAGCTTTTCTAATACTACAACGTTGTTTCCATAGCCTAGCTCAGGAGTGGTACTGGAACTTTATTGGAACAGCCGCACGTTACCCACCACCTACCTGGGGTTTTCCCCTTTGGAATAAGGAGACAATTTCAACTCCGTGTTTTGTTGACAATGTGGTGTGGGGATAAAGCACAACTGAAGATCCAGCGTTCTCATAACGTGTCGGTCACTGTGATATGGTGATATAGTCACCATTTTTGGCCTAGGCTAATGGCAGTGGCAGATATTTGGGGACCTAGGGAACATATTGGGAACCTGATGGGAACCAGTTGGGAACATTTTGGGAACAAAGGATAAATAATTTAAAAAATCCCTCCCCTTCCCCCCACAACTTAAAAGGAAAAAAATCAAGGCATTTGATATAACATTGTTATATTAATAAAATACTTGTTGTAATGCAAATTCATGTTCAAATTCCAAAATGTCAAATGTACTCATCGTCACTGCAAACTCATTTTCAGATTGTTCGGTATCCTCTTCTTCTATTGTCAAAATATTGTTCAAGAATGATTCTCAGACTATCCCTGAATTTTGTACAGCTTGCAATTTCGGTTAAACTTCATTGTTCGCTGTTTGTCCCATAGGAACCCTTCCATTACTTTTTCTTCCGCTAGGAACATCATTAACATTGATTTTATTTCTGAGCTCCAATTGGATCGTTAAAGTTGCAACGTTAAAATCTTTAACTCCAAGAATCATATATAGTAAAGGAAGAATGAAGCTTCCCCTAACTCCGCTCGGTACGGACAGTGGCTACGGAATGGGAAGGAAATAAACCAGGAAGAAGAAGGAAAAAAAACCTTTGGACAAAGGATATGACTGACGTAAAGACTACGGAATGGGAAGGAAATAAACCAGGAAGAAGAAAAAAAAAAAACCTTAGGACAAAGGATATGACTGACGTAAAGACAAGTATATACCTTTGGACAAAAGATGTGACTAACATAAGGTGTCACGTGTGGTGCTATTGGGAACAAGAGTTTGGGGAACC
>Ga0116227_10012245_pt1 | contig 14052 bp, 10 predicted proteins | sample S1TSphgellanicum_FD_89693 | JGI IMG/M metagenome (GOLD analysis project Ga0116227, IMG submission 89693) | Host-associated microbial communities from peat moss isolated from Minnesota, USA - S1T2_Fb - Sphagnum magellanicum MG | ecosystem: Host-associated > Plants > Peat moss > Unclassified... | reverse complement strand
TGTCCCTCGACGGGTGGAGCCCTTTATGGACCGGCCTCGCACGGGTGGGCGGCCTCCTTCCGCCGGCAGGGCAGCCGGACACGGATCCCTGGGCTCTATTGCGCGGGCGGGAGCACCCATCCGGGCGCTGGTGTCCCGATGGCCGCGCTTTCCGGCCGACTAGCCGTCGAATGCCTGCTGAAGGACCGCGCTTCGACATTGCGGTCGCGCCCAACGGTTACGCCTGGTGGTATATCGACGCGAGCAGCGCGGACGGCGCCCACGGGTTGACCATCATTGCCTTTATCGGCAGCGTCTTTTCACCGTATTACAAGCTCAGCGGGCGCAAGCGGCCGGACAATCACTGCGCGCTCAACGTCGCGCTGACCGGCCCGCGCGGGTCGGCCTGGGCTATGACCGAGCGCTCCGCCGGCAAAGTCGACCGCGCGCAGGACCATTTCACTGTCGGCCCCAGCGGCGTGCGCTGGGATGGCAACACGCTGGTGATCGATATCGCCGAAATCTCTGCACCGTTGCCGTACAAAGTGCGGGGCACCGTGCGAGTCACGCCAGAGATGATCGGGTCGACGGCGTTTGCGCTCGATCCGGCCGGACGGCACCGCTGGCACCCGGTCGCGCCGCGCGCGCACGTCGAAGTGCACATGACCCACCCCGGCACGCGCTGGTCGGGGCCGGGGTATTTCGATTCGAATTTTGGCGACGAGCCGCTCGAAGACGGGTTCAACGACTGGCACTGGTCGCGCGCGCATTTGAATAACGATGTCGCCGTTTTATATGAGGGGCAGCGGCGCGATGGAAAGCCGTTCGATCTGGCGCTGCGGCTCGATCGGCAGGGCAACTGGCATGACGTCGACCAGCCCGCGGCGGCCGCGTTGCCGCGCACCGGCTGGCTGGTCAAGCGGGCAACGCGCGCCGATGCCGGATCGACGCCGCGCGTCATCAAGACCTGGATCGACGCACCGTTCTACGCGCGGTCGCTGCTGTCGACGCGGCTGTTCGGCGAAGATGTCCGGGCGGTGCACGAAAGCCTGTCGCTCGGGCGCTTTCGCTCACCGATCGTCCAGTCGATGCTCCCCTATCGGATGCCCCGCGTCTTTTGGTGACAGGTCACGCGCGGCTTTGGCAGCCTTGTCCTTTGCGATCTCGCGGTTGACCGAGATGAGCTGCCATATGCAAAAGGTGATGGCCGGAATGCCAACCGTCGCCATGTCGAAAATGGTGAAATAACGCATATCCATCAGCACACCTCCCCGGCGAATTCGGTGATCAGCAATGCGACGTCGCCCGGCTTTTCCTCGTGCGCCAGATGGCCGAGGCCGGGCAGCGAAACCAGTCGTGCGGACGGAATGATCGCGGCCGCCTGGCGCGCGTTCGACAACGGTATCGCCGAATCGCCGGCACCATGGACCAGCAGCAGCGGTATGCCAAGGCGCGGCAGATCGCGTTTCAGCGCGGGCAGGTCCCAATCCGCCATCATCGTGATTGCGCCCGCACAATGCCCCGATGTGGCGAACAGCCGTTCGTAGCAGGCGATCCCCACCGCATCGATCCGCGACCCGGTGCTGCGCGCGAGAAAGCGTGCGGCCTCGCCCGGAGTCCGCGCCAGCCGCGCAAACACATGCGGCGCGAACGGATTGACGAACAGGGCGCGCGCGAGCGACGGAAACAGCACGCCGGCCAGGCCCGGAATCGGCAGCAGCGCGGCGCCAAGCCCGACGATCGCGCACGGGCTGGCCACACCATCGAGCGCCATGCGGATCGCGATCGCCGCTCCCGCGGAATGGCCGACGATCACGGCGGGATCGCACCCCAGCGCCGTCATCAGATCACCGACTGCGCGGGCCATTTCCGGCATGGCCAGGCCACCCGCCGGGCGCCCTCTGGTAAAGCCATGCCCCGGCAGATCCGGCGCGACGATCCGGAACCGCGTGGCCAGCAACGGGGCGAGATCGCGCCAACTGTGCGTTGCGGCGCCGGTGCCGTGCAGCAACAGCATAACGGGCGCATTGTCCGGCCCCATGATCTGGACATGCCAGCGCAACCGCGCGGTTTCGACAAAGCGGCTGTCCGCCCGGTTGGGCCAGGTGCGGCCCTCGGCTTCCCAGCGGGGCGCGGCGCTCATCCCGGCTGCGCCCGGCTGATCGCGGCGTGCATGGCCGCCGAATCGGCGCGCGGCAGCGGCAGGTAGCGCGCGCCCATCGCCGCCGCGAGCGCGGCGCCTTCGGGACGTGGCCGCGCCGACGTGTCGATAAAGGCAGCGGCAATCCCCGACGCCCGGATTGCCCTGGCGGCGGCGGTGGCATCGGCTTCGGCATTGCTGCGCACCGCGCGGCCATCGGCGGCGATGTTGGCGCGGCCATCGGTCAGAATGATCACGAATGGCGTCCGCCCGCGCGCCCGCGCCGCCTCGGCAAGTTCGCGCGCGGCCGCAAGCCCTGCCGCGAGCGGCGTGCCACCGCCGCCGGGAAGCTGTGCGAGCAACCGCCGGGCCCGCGTCAGCGAGCGCGTCGGCGGCAGCAGGAGTTCGGCCGCGGTGCCGCGAAAGGCGACAAGGGCAACCTGGGCGCGCTTCACATAAGCTTCGGCAAGCAGGAGTTCGACCGCCCCTTTTGCCTCGGCCAGCCGCGCCAGCGCCGCCGAGCCCGAGGCATCGACGGCGAAGATCGTCAGCACTTCCGATCGTGTTTCGAACCGGCGCACCCGCAAATCGTCGCGCCGGACGACCACGCGGCCGTTGCCGCCGCCCCGCAGTTTTTGCCAGGGGGCGGCGGCGCGCAACGTATCGATCAGGCTCAGCCCCCGGCCGCCGCCAGGTATGCCCGCCACGGTGCCCTTGGGACGGCCGCGCTGGCCGGATTTGCGACGCTCTCCAGCGCCTTGCATGTTGGTCGGGCGCGCCCGTTTTGCGCCGCCTTCGGCAATGCGCGCCAGCACGTCCTTGGGCAATGCCGCCATTGCAGCCGCCAGAATCAGGTCCTCGACCGGGCCGGGCTCGCCGCTTTCCTCCTCGCCGTTGTCCGCATCGGGCGGTGGTGGTGGCGGCGGTTCGGATTCGCTGTCGGGTTCGGCGGCGGCGGTCGGAACGCGCGTGGCGCGCGGCGCAAGCACGAGGCGGGCAGCAAACGCCACATCGCCAACGGTCATCGCATCGCGCCCCGCCAGCCGGGCCATGGCCCGCGCCGCACGCAATGCGAACAGCGGTGCGCGGGCCGAATCGACGCCCAGCGCCGCCGCCGTGGCCGAGATCATATCGATCGCGTCGTCCAGCGGCGCAATCACTTCGCCACCCGCGACGGGTTGCGGCTGCCCGCGATCCGCCGCGCGGTTGCGCGGGTTTGCCTCGGACAGATCGATCCAGAACGCCGCGCGTTCGACCAGCGCCGTCGCAGGCCGTTCGTCGGGTTCGATGCCGTCGTCGAGCACCATGACGACAAAGCGCGCGGTGTCGCGCAGCGCCAGACCGTCGCGTTCGACCACCAGTTCGCCGGTGTCCATGACTGCGGCAATGCGCCCGGCGACCGCATCGGGCAGCCGTTCGGCCATCGGCACCACGATCACGCCGCCATCCGCCTCTGCCAGCAAACCGACGCGCGCAACCGCTTCGCCGCGCGCCAGCGTCGCGGTCAGGTCGATCCCGCCCAGCAGCCGCTCATCATCGATATGCGAAGGGACGCGGCGCATCGGCGCGCCGGCCGGCAAACCATCGCGCAGTTCGGCGATCAGTGCATCGCGCCATTCGCCGCCGCCGCGCACGATCACGCCGCCCAGCCCCGGATCGGTCGCGCAAAGCCGTGCCGCGATCACCGCATCGCCGAAGGGGTCGGGCTCGGACCGATCGGTCGCGATCAAGCCACCAATTCCTCCATCGCCCGCTCGATCCGCATGGTGGAGCCGGTCTCGTCGAGCACGTTGCGGCGCAACCTGTGCCGCAGGGCCATCGGCGCGACCGTGCGGATATGATCGCCGGTCACGACTTCGGCCCCATCGAGCGCCGCCAGCGCCCGCGCCGACCGCATCAGAGTGAGTTCGCCGCGCAGACCGTCGGCGCCGACCGCAATGCACAGCCGGGACGCCAGTTCCAGCACCTGATCGGGCACCACCACATGGGGCAGCGCCGCGCGTCCGCGCGCAATCCGCTTCAACGTCTTGCGTTCGTCCTTGCGCCAGATTTCGGCAAAAGCCTCGGGCGTGCGTTCGAACGCATCGCAGCGTTTGAGAATCTCGACGCGCTGCTTCAGATCCTGCGGCGTGCGGACCTCGACCGACAATCCGAACCGGTCGAGCAATTGCGGGCGCAACTCGCCCTCTTCGGGGTTGCCGCTGCCGACCAGCACGAACCGGGCCGGATGCCGCACGCTCAGCCCTTCGCGTTCGACCACGTTTTCACCGGAGGCTGCGACGTCGAGCAACAGATCGACGATGTGATCCTCCAGCAGATTGACTTCGTCGATATAGAGAAAGCCACCATTGGCGCGTGCCAGCAGTCCCGGCTCGAACGCCTTGACCCCGGCGCCCAGCGCCCGTTCCAGATCGAGCGCGCCGACCACCCGGTCTTCCGTCGCGCCCAGCGGCAGATCGATGAACGGCACGGGCATTGTCGCGCCGGCCCTGGCCTTTGGCGCGTTTTCGTCCTGATACCCGCCTTGCGATACCGGAATCGGCGGCAACAGCGCGGCGAGCGCGCGCACCGCGGTCGATTTGCCGGTGCCGCGGTCGCCGAACACCATTACCCCGCCGATCCGCGCGTCGACCGCGGCGATCAGCAGCGCACGCTTCATTTCATCCTGACCGACGATCGCAGAAAAGGGGAAGGACACGCGCACCTAGTGTGTGTAACATGTGCTGGACACTCCGCAAGATGGGACGACAGAGCTATGTGGGCAACAGGTCGGTGCCGATGATCGTCACCGGGTGGGCTCCGATCGCCGTTGCCGGCGGGGTCGCGGTGTTCCTGGGTGGACTGGGCGGATTGATGACGCCGATCGGACCCTGGTATCGCGATTTGCGCAAGCCGGCGCTGCAACCGCCAAACTGGCTGTTCGGGCCGGCATGGACCGTCATTCTGGCACTCGCCGCGTGGTCGGCGGTCATCGCCTGGACGGCGGCGCCCGATCACGCCACGCGGGTGAAAGTGATCATTCTGTTTGCGACCAACGCGGTTTTCCACGCGCTGTGGAGTCCGCTGTTCTTTCGCGCGCAACGGCCGGATTGGGCATTGGGCGAAGTCGTGTTCCTGTGGGCGTCGCTGGTTGCGCTGGTGGTGGGGTTGTGGCCGATCTCGCATCAGGCCAGCGCGCTGGTCGTGCCCTATCTGCTGTGGGTCAGCTTTGCCAGTTGGCTCAACTGGGCGATCGTTCGGCTTAACCGGCCGTTCACCTGACGCTGTCGCGCGCGATCGCGGCGCGTTGCAGGATTGACGCACCGCCGGCCTGCGCAGATAGACCGACACGATGGACCTTGACGATCAATTCAGGCGCTTTTTCGGCACCAGCGATATCGCCACGCTGACTCCCGCCGCACTCGCCGGCGGTATCGAACAGATGCAGGTTGAATTCGGTCTTGAAACCGATCCCGGCCGGCGGTTCGGATTGTGGACGATCCTGCATATGCTGAACGCGGCGCCCGACCTCGATGTCGCGTTCAAGACCGCGTCCGAACGCGATGCCGCGCGCAATTTCATGGACATGCTCGACCGTGCGACGACAAGGAACGACGATGACTGACCCGACCGCCGCGTACGCCATCGTCATCCGCAGCCACGGCGGCCCCGAGGTGATTGGCGTGGAACCGATCGCGCTGCATCAGCCCGCGGGAGGCCAGGTGCTGGTCCGGCAGACCGCGATCGGGCTGAATTTCATCGACACCTACGTCCGTTCGGGGCTCTATCCGGGCGCGTTGCCTTCCGGGCTGGGCGGCGAAGCGGCGGGGGTGGTCATGGCGGTCGGCGCCGATGTCACCACCTGGCGCGAGGGCGACCGGGTCGGGTATTGCACCACCGCGCCCGGCGCCTATGCGACACATCGTCTGGTCGATCAGGACAAGCTGGTCGCGATCCCCGGCGGCATTTCCGACGAACAGGCGGCGGCCAGCCTGTTGAAGGGGTGCACCGCCGAATACCTGATCGAACGCTGCGCGCGGATCGAGCCCGGCCAATGGGTGCTGGTGCACGCCGCGGCCGGGGGTGTCGGCACGATCCTGGTGCAATGGCTGAAGGCGATCGGCGCGCACGTCATCGCCCATGCCGGCACGGCGGAAAAGGCGGCGCGGGCGACCGCGCTCGGCGCCGACCACGCGCTGAGCTGCCCGCTGGCAGAGCTTGGCGCGGCGGTCAGGGCCATCACCGGCGGCGACGGTGTGCCGGCTGTGCTCGACGGCGTCGGCGCGGCAAGTTGGGCGGCGTCGCTGGCATCGGTTGCGCGGCGTGGCCTGGTCGTCAGTTATGGCAATGCGTCGGGCGCGGTTCCACCGTTCACCGCGCTGGACCTGATGCAGCACGGATCGATCTTTGTCACCCGGCCGACTCTGGCCGATTATTGCCGCACCGCCCCGGATCTGCGCGCATCGGCAGCGCGGACATTTGCCATGCTGGCATCGGGCGCGGTGACCTTGCAGATCGACCAGCGCTTTGCCCTGGCGGACGCGGCGGCGGCCCATCGCGCGCTTGAGGCCCGGGCGACGACCGGGGCATCGGTGCTGCTGCCCTGAATGCCGTGCAGTACCCGCCCGTGGCGATTTTGCGGCACGGCGAAATATTCGCCCAAAACGGCTGCACAGCACAGGGCATCTCGGCATGAAGTGCGTCTTAATTTTCGTGCAAGCGAGCCAAATCAACAATTTGATTGTAATATCCCGAACCAGTTTGGACCGATAATCTTCGTTCGACAGTCATTATGTGTGCCAGCATAAGTCGCACCGCGTGCTATGCCTTTATTCGGGCCACACGCGTGACGTAATCCGTCAGGCCGCTCTAGAGATGCCGCGACTATGGCGCGCGCAAACGAGGCCTTCATGATGCTTGAAAACACCGGGTCCGCAGTCGGGCCGATTGTCGCCATCGGGGCCTCTGCCGGTGGGCTGGATGCCGTATCGCGGCTGTTCCAACTGTTGCCGACCAACAGCGGCATGGTGTTCATCGTCGTCCAGCATCTTGATCCGACACACAAAAGCCTGATGGTCGATCTGCTCGCCCACCACACCGCGATGCCCGTGGCCGAAGCGAGCGAGGGCTGCACGCTGCTGGCCGATCACGTCTATGTGATTGCGCCGGGCCGTTATCTGTCGGTGCGCGCCGGTCTGCTGCACCTGACGGCGCCCGATGCGCCGCATGGCGCGCGCCTGCCGTTCGACCATTTGCTGCGTTCGCTGGCGCAATCGAATGCCGCGCGCACGATCGCGGTGATCCTCAGCGGCACCGGCGGCGACGGCAGCGACGGCCTGAAAGCGCTCAAACTGGCGGGCGGTGCCGCCATCGCGCAATCGCCTGAAGAAGCCGAATTTGCCGGCATGCCGCAAAGCGCCATCGCCACCGGCCTGGTCGACCGCATTGTGCCGATTGCCGAGATGCCGCAGGCACTGCTCGCGCTGGCCGTACGCACCCGGCCGCCGGTACAGGACGTGCCGCTCGCCACGTCGCCGTCGACCGCCGATCTCGACGCGGTCCTGACCGTCATCAAGGAGAGTACGGCGCACGACTTTCGTGCCTACAAACCCGGCACGATCAGTCGGCGGGTCGAGCGGCGCATGGGTCTGCTGGGCATGCAACCGGACAATCTGGCGCCCTACATCGACCGTTTGCGCAGCGATCCGGCCGAATGCGAAGCGCTGATGCAGGACCTGCTGATCAACGTAACCTGCTTTTTTCGCGATCCCAAAGTATTCGACGCACTCCAGACCACGATCATTCCCGCCATCCTGGGCACGCTCGGCACAGACCAGCCATTGCGCCTGTGGGTCGCGGGGTGCAGCACCGGCGAAGAAGTCTATTCGATGGCGATGGTTTGCAGCGATGCGATCGCGGCCAGCGGGCGCGATATAAAGCTGCAGATCTTTGCCTCGGACCTTGACGCCGATGCCATCGCCTTTGCCCGCGAAGGCACCTATCCGCTTGAAATTGCCAAAGTGGTATCGGCCGATCGCCTGACCCGCTTTTTCGTTCGCGAAGAAACCGCGTTTCGCGCCACGCCGGCCATACGCGGCAATATCGTGTTTACGGTCCAGGATGTGCTGAGCGATCCGCCGTTTTCGCGCATCGATCTGGTATCTTGTCGCAACCTGCTGATTTATCTGAATCTGGAGGCACAGGCCAAGGCGATCGCGCTGTTCCATTTCGCCTTGAAAGAGGGGGGTATCCTGGTGCTCGGCGCGGCCGAGACAATCGGCAGGAACGACGACCGGTTCGAGCCGCTGCCCAATGCCGACAGTTGTTTCCGCCATCTTCCGCACAGCCGTCCCGCCGAGACCAGCTACCCGCTGAACTTTTCCGGGAACCTGACCAAAGGGGTCGCGAACAGCGCGGATTCACCCGCCCGGACACGGCAGGAAAGCCTGGCCGAGACCTGCGGCAAGGCCATTCTGGCCAACCATGCGCCGGCGGCGGTGCTGGTCAATCGGCGGCATGAATGCCTCTATTCGACAGGGCCGACCCACCGGTATCTGCGCGTTGCGCCGGGCTATGCCTCGCTCAACCTGCTGACAATGGCATCGCCGGGGCTGCGGACAAAGCTGCGGCTGGCGATCGACCGCGCCGGCAAAGCCGAACCGCATGTCGATGGCGGCCGGGCCCGGATCACCACCGGCACCAATACGATCTGGTTTCGCATCGATGTGCAATGGCTGAATGACGCCAATGAGGACCTGTTGCTGGTCTGCTTCATCGAAGAGCCGGCACCCGAGGCTCTGGCGCGGGGTATCCCCGCCGATGCGGCGCGGATCGACGAGCTGGAAAGCGAACTCGCGGCCGCGCATGACGAAGTCGAAGCCGCGATTCAAAGCCGCAAGATCGCGGAACAAGAACAGAAATCGATCAACGAAGAAGCACGGTCGGCCAATGAAGAGTTCCAGTCGACCAATGAGGAACTGCTGACTTCGAAGGAAGAATTGCAATCTCTCAATGAAGAACTGACTGCGCTCAACGGGCAACTTCAGGAAACGCTGGAGCGCCAGCGCATGGCTTCGGACGATTTGCAGAATGTCCTTTACAGCACCAATGTCGGCACGATGTTCCTCGATGCCGCGCTGAAGATCCGTTTCTTTACCCCGGCGATCAGCCCGCTGTTCCACGTCATTCCCGGTGACATCGGTCGGCCACTGGCCGATCTGCGCCCGATTGCCGACGATCCCGACCTGATCAGCGATGCCCGTCGCGTGCTTGCCGAGGAAACGACGATCGACCGCGAAGTGAACGCCCCCAACGGCGCCTGGTTCCTGCGCCGGATTTTTCCCTATCGCGCGCAAGACACCCACATCGAAGGTGTGGTGATCACCTTTTCGGACATCACCGTGGCCAAAGCCGCCAATCGCGGGCTAGAAGCGGCCAAGTACGAATCAGAGCGTGCGAACGTCGCCAAGTCACGCTTTCTGGCGGCGGCGAGCCACGACTTGCGCCAGCCGCTGCAATCGCTGACGCTGCTGACCGGACTGCTTGAAAACGCTGTCAACACCCCGCGGGGGACCGTGCTGCTGAAACGTGTCGAACAGACGTTGCATGCGATGTCGGGCATGCTCGACGCGCTGCTCAACATCAACCAGATCGAAGCCGGCGTGATCCAGCCGCAGATTTCGGCGTTTTCCCTGTCCGACGTGTTCGATCGCTTGCGCGACGAATTCAGCTATTTGGCGCAGGCGCGGAACCTGTCGCTGCGGGTCATGCCTTCGTCGGCTCTGGTGTCGAGCGATCCGCATTTGCTCGACCAGATGATGCGCAACCTGCTGGGCAACGCCATCAAATACACCACCCATGGCAAAGTGCTGGTCGGCTGCCGCCGCCAGGGCACGGATATCCGCATCGAGGTATGGGATACCGGAATCGGTATCCGGTCGGATCAGCTCGCGGCGATATTCGAAGAGTTCCATCAGGTTGATACCCCTGCCCACGAGCCCAACGGCGGGCTTGGGCTGGGCCTGTCGATTGTTCAGCGGCTGGGCCAATTGCTTGGCTATCCGGTCGATGTCCGCTCTGCGCCGGGACGCGGATCGACGTTTACAATCACTGTGCCGGGCGCAAGCGTGGTGACATCACCGGAACCGACCGCGTCACCCCACCCACCCCAGGGAGAGCCCGCCCGGCACGGCGTCGTCATGGTCGTCGAAGATGATCCCGACGTGCTCGACTTGCTCAAACAGGTGATCCGCCCGCAGGGTCACCTGGTCCACGGCGCGCAAAATGCCGCCGAAGCGATCACACTGATCAAGGAAGCGGCGATCCGGCCCGATATCCTGCTGACCGACTATAACCTGCCCGATGGCGTCAACGGGATCGATCTGCTGGGCCGGTTGCGCACTTTGCTCAAGACGCCGTTGCCGGCGATCATCCTGACCGGCGATATTTCAACCGATACCATGGCGCGGATTTCGGGCGGCAATTGCACCCGGCTGGACAAGCCGGTCGATCCGAATAGCCTGATCCAGGCGATCGCCCGACTCTGCCCACCCGAGCCGGTCCAAGCCACGGCTGCACCTGTGCCCCTGGGCTTGCCGGCCCCGACACCAAAAGTCGATGCCGACTCTGCGGCCAACCGCGCGCGCGTCGGCGCGGTCGCCTATGTCGTTGATGACGATGCGGCAATCCGCGACGCGGTGCGCGACGTGCTCGAAGCGCACGGGGTCCGGGTCGAGGATTACGACAGCGCCGAGGCGTTCCTGGGTGCCTATCGCGCGGGCGGCGAAGGGTGCCTGCTGCTCGATGCGCATATGCCGGGGATGAGCGGGCTTGATCTGCTGGCCACGCTGCGTGCGCGGCAGGATCGCTTGCCGGTGATCCTGATAACCGGCGGCGGCGACATCGCACTGGCGGTGGCGGCGATGCGCGCGGGTGCCAGCAATTTCCTGGAAAAGCCGGTCGGTCGGGCCGAAATCCTGGCCTGTGTCGACCAGGCTGTCGGCCAGTCTCACGATATCCGGGCGATCGATGCCGCCCGCAGCGAGGCCGCCACGCGCATGGCGACGCTGACCCCGCGTCAGCGCGAAGTGCTGCGCCGGGTGCTGGCCGGAGAGCCGAGCAAGAACATTGCCGCAGACCTGGATATCAGCCAGCGTACGGTGGAAAACCACCGATCGGAAATCATGCACAAGATGAAAGTCCGCTCGATCCCGGAACTGGTCAAGCTGGCGATCGATTCAGAGGTCAAATAGGCTGCGACGGGGGCTGAAGCTTGCGACGTGTCACCCGGCCACATGGCGCGTGGCGGGTGCGTCGACCAGGTGGAGCAAGTCGCGGCGGCAGGCGCTGCGAAAGCATTCGACATAGCGTTGCGCGGTCTGCGCCCAGACGCTCGACCGGCTTGCGGCATAGGCCTTGCGCCCCATTTCCAGCCGCGCAGGTTCGTCGCACAGCAGCGCGATCACCGCCTTGCCCAACGCTTTGCTGTCGTGAAACGGCACCAGCACCCCCGACCCGTCGGCCAGCAATTCGGCCGCGTGCCAATAAGCGGTCGACACCACCGGCCGGCCCTGGCCATGGGACCACGCCAGCGTCCCCGATGTCAGTTGCGCCGGCTCAAGATAGGGGGTCACGTAGACATCGCACATGGCGATGTGTTCGAGCAGGTCCGGGCGATCGACAAAGCGATTGATGAACACGACATTCCGGCCCAGCCCGAGGGCCTGCACGCGCGCCAGCAGGCTTTCGCGATAGGCCTCTCCGGTGTTGCGCAGCAGATGCGGGTGCGTCGCCCCCATCACCACATAGACCGCATCGGGCGCGGCCGCGACGATCGCCGGCATTGCCTCGATCATCGTTTCGATGCCTTTTCCAGGACTGATCAGCCCAAAGGTCAGGATCACCTGGCGCCCGGCGAAGCCGAGATGCCGCTTGGCGCGGTCCGATGGTTCGAACGGCGCATCGGGGATGCCATGGGGAATGACGACGAGGCGCGCGGGATCGGCATGATAGACGCTGGTCAGGATCTCGCGCCCCTTGCGCGCCATCACCACCACCCGCGCCGAACGTGCGAGGATGGCGTTCATTACGTCACGCTGGGTCGCGCTCGGTTCGGCCAGCACGGTGTGCAACGTCGTGATCACCGGCACGGTCAACGCGTCGATCAGGTCCAGCACATACTGTCCCGAGGCGCCGCCAAAGATGCCGAATTCGTGTTGCAGGCAGACCACGTCAAAACCACCGCGATTGATGAAGTCGGCGGCGGCGCGATAGTCGTCGGGACTGTCCTGATCGATGCACAACCGGACCGAGGGCGGCCAGGCATAAATCCCGCCCGGATCGCACATCGCAACAATCCCGGTATCGGCCACGTCTGCCAGCGCGTGGACCGCGCGTTCCAGATCCGTGGTAAATGTCGCGATGCCGCAACGGCGCGGCAGCGAGTTGCCGACAAAGGCAATGCGCAAGCGGCGTTGCGGGGCCCGCAGGGCACCTTCACCGACACGTTCGGGTTCGGCAACCGGCACGCGCAGCGATCGATCGCCGGCGATTCCCGGGACCACGCTGCGGGCAGTGGCAGGAACCGCAGGCTCGGCTCGGGTAATCAGACCGGTCATTGATGTGCTCCGCTCAATCGGGTGTCGGGACCGATCAGTGACGCAGCCTGTGCTGGTGCTGATACGGCGGGAATCCAGGCCGAAACTTGTTCGGATGCTGCAGCTTAGGGTCGCGGACCGGGGGCAAAACCCCCGGAATGTACCTCCCGCAAGCGCAAAGGCCCGGGGCTCGCGCATTTTCCGGGACTGCTCTCCCGCAGCGGGTTTGCCCGGGACCGGCACCTGTCCAACCGATCCGGACAGCGGATCGGACCCGACCGATGACACCAGCATTGATGCGCTGGAATTCGGCCCGGACGACGACACCCGGAACGAATTGATCAGCTCCCTGAATTCATCGCCGAGATACCGCTGGACAGCGATTATCTCGAAAGCGGCCTATCACAGTTTGGTCAAACCATGGCCGACTATTTCGACCGCCGCTCAACCCTTCTTTTTGGTGGAGGGCTGCGCATTCACAACGACGCTTTTTCGGCCGCCGACTTGTCGAGGATTTCCAGGAACGGTTTCATCACGTCGATCGGCATCGGGAAGATCACGGTGGTGTTCTGTTCCGCGCCGATCTCGGTCAATGTCTGCAAGTACCGCAACTGCATGGCCGCAGGCAGGCTGGACAGGATCTTTGCCGCGTTGACCAGCGTTTGCGACGCCTGGAATTCCGCCTCGGCATGGATCACTTTGGCGCGGCGGTCGCGTTCGGCCTCTGCCTGCTTGGCGATCGCGCGGACCATGTTGTCGGTCAGTTCGACCGTGCGGATTTCAACATTGGACACCTTGATTCCCCAGATTTCGGTCTGGGCATCCAGAATGGCCTGCACGTCGGTGCTCAACTTTTTGCGTTCCGACAGCATTTCGTCGAGATCGTGCTGACCAAGAACGGCGCGCAAGGTGGTCTGGGCCAGCATATAGGTCGCCGGCCGATAGTCCTCGACATTGATGATGGCGTGTTCGGCGTTGACCACATTGAAATAGAGCACCGCGTCGACTTTCATCGAGACGTTGTCGCGCGAGATGACATCCTGGCTGGGGATTTCGGCCACCTGGATGCGCAGATCGACGCGCACCATCTGCTGGACCGCCGGGAACAGCAGCACCAGCCCCGGGCCCTTGACCCGTTCGAACCGACCCAGCGTGAACACGACCGCCCGTTCATATTCGCGCAAAATGCGGATGCTGGACACGGCCAGCAGCAGCACGACAAAGACCGCAATCGGTCCTAAGCAGAAATTGGCGGCTTGACCAACGGATGTTGTTCTGATTCTGTTCATGGGACGGAACGGGTGCGGGCAGTCATGAGCGGAAAATCCCCTGTTTGGGCGACCAAGGAACACCGAGCGG
>Ga0116227_10012244_pt1 | contig 14055 bp, 10 predicted proteins | sample S1TSphgellanicum_FD_89693 | JGI IMG/M metagenome (GOLD analysis project Ga0116227, IMG submission 89693) | Host-associated microbial communities from peat moss isolated from Minnesota, USA - S1T2_Fb - Sphagnum magellanicum MG | ecosystem: Host-associated > Plants > Peat moss > Unclassified... | reverse complement strand
GTTGACCGACCCGGCGATGATGACATTGCCGTTGCCCGCCGCGCGCACGCCCGATGCGAAGAGATCCGGGTTGGCGGTGCCGTCATTGCCCGCCGCCACGATCACCACCACGCCTGCCGTGGCGGCGCGGTTGATGGCGGTGGTCACGGCGCTGCTGGGGGTGCCGCCGCCCAGCGAGATGTTGACCACCTTGGCCCCGGCGTTGATCGCCGCATTGATGCCCGAGGCGATGTCGCTGTCGTTGAAGGTGCAGCCGCCGCTGCTGGCGCAGCTGCCCGCGGAATCGGCGCGGAAGGCCGCGATGGTGGCGCCATAGGCGATGCCCATGATGCCCGAATTGTTGCGCGCCGCCGCCGCCACCAGCGCGACCATGGTGCCATGGTCGCTGTCGGTGTTGATCAGCCCGCGCGAGCCCGCGACATCGGCCGAGGCAGCCGAGATGCGCCCGGAAAACTCGGGGTTGGTGGTGTCGATGCCGGAATCGACGATGCCGATGGTCACCCCGGCGCCGGTCGCGCCCATGGTCCATGCGGTGATCGCGCCATGCTGCGAGGGGCCGGTCGAGCGGTTGTATTCCGCCGTGATGAAGGTGGAGGTCGGCGTGGTCGTCGGCGTGGCGGTCGGCGTCGGGCTGGCGCTGGTGGTGGGCGTCGGCGTGGGGGTGCTGCTGGGGGCGGGTGTGCTGGTCATGCCGCCGCCGCCATCGCTGCCGCAGGCCGCCAGCAAGGCAATTGCCGAAAGCGCGACGCCGCCCAGCGCCAGACGCTGGATCAGCGAGCCGGGTAGCGCGGCATCGGCTGGCTGGTTGTTCCGGCTTGCGTTGTTGCCCTCAGGATCGTTGTGCATGGTTGTTAGAGTCCCCGGCATGGCGGGCGGTGCCCTCTGCCCGGCCAAGCGCGGTTCTTATGGCACAGCATGGTCGCCAAGTGGTGAAGGCGCCGGCGGGCGCGCCTGCGTGAAGTTACGGTATGCGGCGGGAAAGAAGGTTAGGGGGCGGATGAGCCAGAGCCCCGGTTGCGCTTGGGCCCAAGTGGCGATAGGCGGGTTCGCGACAAGGGCGCGCTCTTTGGGGGGCAGGCCCGCCATGCTGTTCAGCTTTTCAGGAAGAAAATCCATGACCGATGTCGCCACGCTTGCTGCAACCATCGAAGCCGCATGGGATGCGCGCGACACCGTGACCCCCGCCAGCGCCGATGTGCGCGTGGCCGTCGAGGCCGCCTTCGCCCTGCTGGAATCGGGTGAGGCCCGCGTGGCCGAGAAGATCGACGGCGAATGGGTGGTCAATCAGTGGCTGAAGAAGGCCGTGCTGCTCTCGTTCCGCCTGAACGACAATGGCCTGCTGGAGAACGGCATGGGCGGCGCTCCCGCCTGGGACAAGGTGGCGATCAAGACCCAGGGCTGGGGCGAGGATGATTTCCGCGCCGCCGGTTTCCGCGCCGTGCCGGGCGCCGTGGCCCGCGTGGGCTGCCACATCGCCAAGGGCGTGGTGCTGATGCCCAGCTTCGTCAATCTGGGTGCCTTCGTCGATTCGGGCACGATGGTCGACACCTGGGCCACCGTGGGTAGCTGCGCGCAGATCGGCAAGAACGTCCATATCTCGGGCGGCGCGGGCATCGGCGGCGTGCTTGAGCCACTGCAGGCCGGCCCGGTCATCATCGAGGACGGCGCTTTCATCGGCGCCCGCAGCGAAGTGGCCGAGGGCGTGATCGTGGGGGAGGGCGCGGTGCTCTCGATGGGCGTCTATCTGGGCGCCTCGACCAAGATCATCGACCGTGCCACCGGTGAGGTTCACATTGGTCGCGTGCCGCCTTACGCGGTGGTCGTGCCCGGCTCGCTGCCCGGCAAGCCGCTGCCCGATGGCACGCCCGGGCCGTCGCTGTACTGCGCCGTGATCGTCAAGACGGTCGACGCGCAGACCCGGGCCAAGACCGGCATCAACGAACTCCTGCGCGACTGATCGCGATGCGCGGGTCTGTGAAGCAGGCGCTGCTGGGGCTGGCTCTTGGGCTGGTCCCGCTTGCGGCATGTCATGCGGCACAGCCCGCGCCTTCCAGTGCCTCGGCGGAGCTGCCGGTGGTCAAGCCCGTGGTGGTGCGAAAATTGCCGCACGACCCGCATGCTTGGACCGAGGGCCTGTTCTTCGATTCCACCGGCCAGATGTTCGAAAGCACCGGCGAGCTGGGCCGCTCGACCCTGCGCCGCGTGAATGTCGAGACCGGCGAGGTGATCGCCCGCGCCGATGTGCCCCTGCCGCTTTATGGCGAGGGCAGCGCGCCGGTGGGCAACGAGATCTATTCGCTGAGCTGGCGCAACGGCATCGGGTTGATCTGGGACAAGGCCACACTGAAGCGCAAGGGCCAGTTCTCCTATATGGGCGAAGGCTGGGCGCTGACCCGCCTTGGCCCCAGTCTGGTGATGAGCGACGGCAGCAGCAATCTGCGCGTGATCGACCCCAAGGACTTCCGCCTGCAGCGCGTGATCCATGTGACGGCGCAAGGCCAGTCGGTGGATCAACTGAACGAGGTCGAGCTGGTCGATGGCGAGATCTGGGCCAACATCTGGCTGACCGACCGCATCGCCCGCATCGACCCCGCCACCGGCAAGGTGAAGGGCTGGATCGACGTGTCCGACCTGCATAAGGCTGCGGGGACGACCGGGCCGGATCAGATTCCCAATGGCATCGCTTATGATCCGGTGCATCACCGCATCTATGTCACGGGCAAGGAATGGCCGGTGATGTTCGAGATCAAGGTGCCGGGGATTCGGTAAGCTTTATCGGTGCCGCCTGCTGCCATAGGCTTGACGCAGGCGCGCCCGCAGCGGCTCGTCATAGGCCAGCAGCGCGGCGTAGGAGAGGGCGGCGATCAGGGCGATCTCCAGCCCGTACAGGCCCCAGCCGGGGGTGAGGCCCATATGAAGCAGCCGTGGCGTCAGCAGCCCGGCCAGTGGCACATGCAGGATATAGAGCGGATAGGACAGGCCTCCGCTGAAGCGTGACAGGCGGGGCGAGAGCGGCTTGCTGCCCGCCGCCGCCAGCAGCAGCAGCGGAAAGCCGACCACGATCATCGCGAAGTCGTAGAGCAGGCTGGTGGTTCCTCCCGAGGGAAGAGGGAACAGCGCGGCAGCCAGCAGCGGTGCGATCCACCAGCGTGTTCCGCCATGGTTGAGCAGGCCTCCGCGATGCAGCCGCAGCAGCACGATGCCCAGCATAAAGCTGAATGCCATGCGCGGCCCGGCCAGCGGGAGTTGCTTGGTCCGTCCGCCGACATCGATGTTGTGGCGCAAAGCGGCGATGGCCACCATCGCCAGCAGGCACAGGCCTGCGCCCACCAGCAGTCGCCGCGTGGCGAGATAGGGCGAGGCCCAGGCGAAGGCGAGGTTGAGAACCACCTCCCAGAACAGCGACCATGTCGGGAAATTGACCGGAAAGGCCGAATCCATCCCCGGCAGCGGCAGGGCCAAAGCCCCCGCCACCGTATAGGCGGCAAGGCGCGGGGCTGGGGCGATGCTCTGTGAGAGGGCGGCGGCGCATGCCCCGACGATCGCGCCCAGCACCAGCAGCGGATAGAGGCGGATGATGCGGTCGCGGATAAAGCCCGGTCGCGCGCCGGGCAGCGCCAGCCGCGCCTCATAGGCATGGGCGATCACAAAGCCGCTGAGCAGCAGGAAGAAATCCACCGCCAGATACTGATGACGGTCGATGATGGCGCCCTGATCGCCGCCCAGCGCGAAAAAGCGCAGGTGGAGGGAGACGACGCATAGGGCGGCAAGGCCTCTGAGACCATCGAGTTCGAGATAGATATGCGGCGAGGTGGCGGTGTTGGGCGGGGAGGTCGTCAGCACTGGGGTGTCGATGCTGGCCATGGTGGTTCCCGTCCTGTGTTCCTGGGCAGGGTTATGCATTCAGAAGGGCAGGGGCAAGGAAGGAAAAGAGAAATGCGAGGGCCATCGCCCTCGCGCTCCCGTTAATTTCTACGTTGCGCCAAGGGTTCGGCCTTGCGCCCAGCTTGCCGCGCCGCAGGCAGGATTTATGCCTGCGGCGCCAGCAGATGGAGAGGCTGGGCGCATCGATGCGGCGCCACTGCGGCTTCGCCGGAAGACGTCATGGGAGCGCGAGGGGGTAACCCCCTCGCATCTTCCCTTCATCCTTTAAAACGAAGTCGGACTTTCAATCGGCTTGTCGTCCTTATGCGCCGCCGCATAGACTTCCGAAGCCTTCAAAACCCGCAACGTGTTCAGGCTGGCGACCTTTTCCAGATCCAGCTTGGTGTACCCACGCTTGGCCAGCTCCAGCAGCAGCGCCGGATAGGCCGACACGTCCGGCATCCCCTGCAGCCCGATCGAGCCGCCATCGAAATCGCCGCCCACGCCGACGTGATCGATGCCGATGCGCTTCACCACGTAATCGATATGGTCGGCGACCTGCTGGATGGTGGCCATGGGCTTGGGGTTGGCTTTCTCCCATGCGTCCAGCCCGGTCTTGGCGAGGTCGGGGCGGTCGGGGTGGAGGGCTTTCTGCTCGGCCTGCTGGCCGGCGCGGGCGGCGCTCCACTTGTAGAGCGCGTCGGAGACGTAGGTGGGGTAGAAGTTGCACATGACGATGCCGCCATTGGCCTTCACCTTGTCCAGCACTTCATCCGACACATTGCGCGGGTGGCCGCTGACGCCCTGAGCGCCGGAGTGGCTGAAGATGATCGGGGCCTTGGCCACCTCCAGCGCGTCGAGCATGGTCTTCTGGCTGACGTGCGAGAGGTCGACCAGAATGCCCAGGCGCTGCATCTCGCGCACGACATCCTTGCCGAAGGGGGTGAGGCCATTGTGCTCGGGCGCGTCGGTGGCGCTGTCGGCCCAGGCGTTGTTCTTAAAGTGCGACAGCGTCATGTAGCGGGCGCCAAGGGCATAGAACTGGCGCAGCACGCCGAGCGAATTGCCGATGGAATGGCCGCCCTCCATGCCGATCAGCGAGGCGACCTTGCCGGTCTTCCATGCTTTTTCGACGTCGGCGCTGCTGGTCGCCAGCACGAGGTCATTGGGGTATTGCGCGACGAGGCGCTTGACCACATCGATCTGCTCCATGGTGGCCTGCACGGCCTGAGGCTCGGGCAGGCTGGCCGAGACATAGACCGACCAGAATTGCGCGCCGATATGGCCCTGCTTCATGCGGGCAAGGTCCGTCTGCATGCCGGTGGGGGGGCCCGCCGGGAAGAAGGCGGCCATGCGGCGGTCCGACAGCGGTTCGTTGACGGTGTCGTGGAAGTCGAAACCGGCCAGCACATCCTTGCGGCGGTCGCGGAGCTGTTCGGGCACGTCATTGTGGCCGTCCCAGACGGGGGCTTCCTTCAGCGCGGCGGCGACGGTCTGTTCGGGCGTCATGGCCGGGGCGGCAAGAGCGGGGGCGGCCAGCGCGACAGTGGCGCAGACGGCCAGAAGCGACGTGGACAGGCGGGCAAGGTGACGCGACTTCATGAGGGGCATTCGTCCTGTGCTGTTTGGCGACAACAAAGGCCGAGATGCGTCCCCATGCAAGGGGGTGAATGGCGGTAAACTATGAGTTCTTTTCACGCCGCTGCGTGGCGGCGCTGAATCAGCCCTTCGTAATCGGCGAAAAGCGCCTCGAAATGGCCCTGCGTGGTGGTGGGCAGGGCGAAAGGCCCGCGCGGCGGATTGTGCAGCAGCTTGAGCGTGGCCTGAGCCGCCGCCAGCGCCGATCCGGCACGATAGGTCAGTCCCGCGCCGCCGCGCGCATGGTCGGCGGCGCCGCCACGGTCGGGCACGATCACGGGGACGCCGCTGGCGCGCGCCTCGGCGGCGGCCATGCAGAAGGTTTCCGCCTCGCAGCCGTGGATCAGCGCATCGGCGCTGGCCAGCAGGGTGGCGAATTTCTGGCGGTCCTTCTCCACACCCAGAAGGCGGATATGGGGGTTGCCTTGAATCTGCTTCTCGATGCGCTTGCGGTGCCCGCCCTGGCCCACGATGACGAGGCCGAGCGGCATCGACTGGCTGGCGGCGGCCACGGCATCGACGATCATCGGCCAGCGCTTCTCGGCCGAGAGGCGACCCACGCCGATCAGCAGGCGGGCGCTTTCGGGCAGGGCGCAGGCGGCCAGCAGCTTGCGGCGCAACATGGGGTCGCGCTTGGCGGGGCTGAACAGATTGGCCTCGATCCCCATGGGGTGAAGCACGGTGTTGGCCACGCCGCCCTTGGCGAGGCGGTCGCGCAATTCGCCGCTGGCGCAGACCACGCGGTCATACTGGCGACCCAGATCGCGCAGATGGTTCCAGAAACGCTCGAAGCGGCGGTCGATGGTCTCGCGGCTGAGCAGCGGCTGGAACCAGCGATAGGCATAGGCTGAGAGCGGATCGGCATGCATCACCAGCGCGCGCGGCGTCTCGCTCTGCCAGCGGGCGACCATCGAGGCGCTGCGCCACGGGCTGGAGACTTCGACCAGATCGGGCTGGAGCCGGTCCAGCTCGGCATGCAGCGCGGCCTCGTCGCCGAAATACCAATATTTGCGGTCGAGTGGGAAACGCGGGCTGGGCAGGGTGATGAGGCGGGCATTGGGGCCTTTCTCGATCACCTGATAGCGGTCGCCGGGGGCGAGGATGATGATCTCATGCCCCAGCGCCGGGCCGATCTTCAGCTTCTGCTCGACATAGGTTTTCACGCCGCCGCCATGGGGCGTGTAAAAGGCGCAGACGTCAACGATGCGCATGGCTATCCCCCGAAAGCTCACACCCGATCCTGGCGCGCTCAATACCCTTGAACAGGGTGGCGCGGCAAGCTTCAAGAGCGGGGGCTTCATGCGCAAGGGAAGAGGCGGCGCGCTGCATCATCAATGCGCCGCGATGGGGCCCACGCTCATCAGGCCGTTGCGATAGTTCATGATGATGGTGGTGCGGGTCAGGCCCGCCCCGGCATCGACGCGCGTTGCGGCGGCCTTGGGCTTGGACCAGCCCAGCTTGGGGTTGGCGGTGAAGCCGATGCCGTCGACCGAAAGGCCGAACTTGCGGTTGCCGTCACGGTCATGCAGCACCATCACTGAATAGGCGCCGGGGCCGGGAATGCGGGCGCAGATCACGACCGGTCCATTCTGCGGCACAGCCTCTTCCACGCGGCGGAAGGTTTTGCCGTAATAGATCAGCGCATTGTCGTCGCGCAGGAAATCCTCGTCATTGCTGGGATAGACCTCCAGCTTGAGGTTGCCCTTGCGGTCCTTCAGCCCGTCGATGGTCAGCAGCAGGGCGGGGCCCTGTTCGCCGGGGCGGCAACGCGCCTCGGCCTTGCCCAGATCGGGGGTGGAGGGGATGGGCACCCGCTCGCCGGCCTGCGCCGGTGCGGCCACGGTGCAAGCCAGCGTGCAGGCCAGACCCAGCGCCGCCGAGAATTCCGGCAGCTTGTGGAGGGGGTTGGCACTCATGCATCGGCTCCTTCTCTGGATGCGAAAAGGTCGAGGGTAGCAAAGATCGTGCCCACGACAATATGCGAGACAGGCAGCAGCATGGCCATCATCGCCATCAGATTCTGCACCTGCGTGTCGCGGCCCAGAATGAACACGGCCAGTCCCGCGAAAATGACGTCCTTGTTGGGCACCAGCGGCAGGCGCGACACCAGCATGCGCAAGGTGGCCAGCACCAGCCACAGGTCGAGGCCCACGTCAGGCAGCACCACATGCCACAGCAGCGCCGACAGGGCGATAAAGCCCAAAGTACGCACGAAATGGATGAGCGTGATGATCGCCAGCTCACGCCGTGGCAGGGAGAACAGCTTCTGGCGGAACAGCAGGATGATGAAGGAGGTGAAGAGCACCACGCCCAGCGACAGGAAGGTCGTGCGCCCCTCCATCCCGAAGGCGCCCGAGGAGATTAGGCGCCACGCGCCCGCCAGCATCACCAGCGTGACGATGTTGCCCGTCAGCGCCGAGAGAATGGTGACATCCTTGATCGCCCCGAAGGGCGCTGTCACCATATTGAGCCGCGCGCGCGCCCAGGCGTAGAACTGCACCTCGCCCAGATAGCCGAGCAGCAACTCGTTGGAGACCAGCTTGCGCAGCAAAGCGCCAAGCCCGGACAGTGGAATGCGCCAGAGATGGCGGTAGATCACCCATTCGGACACCGGCCCGACCATGTAATAGGCGACGAAGACCATCCAGAACAAAGGTTTGTGCGGGATCAGCTCGACGATCTCGCGGAACTGCAGATGGCGCACTTCCAGCACCACGGCCGCCAGCATGGCGATCGACACCATGGCCGAAAACAGCTCGCCCAGCTTGGCAGCCGTGCTCTTGCGGTTCTTGGGCAAGGCCAGTTGCATATCGGGGATCGGTTCGCCGGGGGCAAAGACCGTGGTGACCATCGGTTCAGAATCCATGCGGCCCGCACGGTTGCCCGGCTGGCTCGAATCAGTGTGGGGCGAGGCGGCGCCTGCGAAAGGCTGGCCGCCGCTGTCCTGTTCGCTCATGCCGGTCCCTCCGCAAGGGCGTCAAAAGAGGCCGGAAACATTGAGAAAATAGCGATGCGAATCATAACCGTTGCTGAACCGTTCACGCCGCTGCTCCCGTCACATGGCGGGGGGCGCCGTCCAGCAGATCGGCATAGCGGGCGATGCGCCGCCCGCGCGCGAAAGCGGCGTAGGTGGCGTGGATGGAGGAAATCAGCGCGGGCACGGTGACATCGCCGGGATGCACCGCCACGCGCGCCTTGGGCAGGAAGCCCAGCGCATTGCGCGCCAGCCCGGCAAAGAAGCGCGAGGAGCGCTGCCGCCCCACGCTGCGGCTGGCCCATGTCACGACAGGGCCTCGCGCCAGAATCTCGCCCGTGTCGGGGCGCCAGACCTTCATATGGTCCTCGGCCAGCTTGAACCCGCTGGCGGCCAGCGCTTCCTGAGCGCCTGCGCCATAGAGCCATGCCGGGGCGATAAAACCGGCGCTTTCGCGGCCGATGATGTCCTCGATCAGCTTGCGGCCGTCGGCCATGCGGCGCGCGGCCTCATCGCGCGACAGGCCGAGGAACTCGCCCTCGCTCGCGGTCATATGCTTGGCCTTGATGGCGGCCATTCCGGTGTGTCGGGCAAGATCCTTGTGGAACCAGCCGTGGACAAACATCTCCACGCCCTGATCGGCCCAGCCACGCAGCTTGGCCTGAAACGCCTTGTTCGTGGCCAAGGGCGCCTCGCCCCAATGGTCGGGCACCACCAGCATGGCGAAGTTGAGCGCGCCCAGATGGCTGCCCAGAATGTCGCACAGTTGATCGACCGCGCTTTCGCTGCGCGGGCCGACATCATGGATCGAGGCGAGAAGCAGCTTGCTCATTCAGCGCGCTTCGTCTGGCCCGCAGGCACGGGGCCCAGCAGCGCGGGCTCGAAAATCAGGGCGCAGACCAGCGTCCAGATCAGCGAGATCATCAGGATCAGACCCATGCTGGCCGTGCCGGGGTGATGCGAAAACCATAGCGCTCCAAAAGCGCTGCCTGTCGCCAGCGCGCTGCAAACCACGGCACGGGCAAGGCTGGTCTGCAAGAGATCACCCACGCCACGGCGCCACGCCATCACGAAATAGATGTGAAACGCGACACCCACACCGAACAGCAGCGGAAATGCAATGATATTTGCAAAATTCAAGGGCTGGCCGATCAGAACGCAGGAACCCAGCGTGAGAAAGCCCGACAGAACCACGGGTGCCAGCGTAAAAGCCACCTCCCGCACGGAGCGCAGAACCAGCCACAGCAGCAGGCTGACCAGCGCCAGAGCGATGACGCCCGCCTTCACGAAAGCACCGGCGACGGTGCGCGCGGCCTCCTGCGTGGCCACGGGAAGCCCGGTGGCATGCGGCGCCTCGGCGCGCACAACCTGGGTGAAGCGGGCCAGCACGGCATTGTCGGTGCTGTTGCCGGCGGGGGTGACCTGCACCAGCGCCTGACCATCCTTGCTCACCCAGTCCTGAGCGATCTCGGGCGGCAGGGTGGCACGGGTCACCTCGGTGGCGGTCAGCGAGGCACGGATCGTGTCGAGCGTGACCGTCAGCGGCGGGATCAGCATGGCTTCCACAGCGGCGCGCTGGGCGGGGGTGGCGGCGGCGAGATGGTCGAAGCTGGCGGCCAGACCCTGCGCCGCCTGCCCCAGATCGCCGCCCTTGGCGACCAGCAGGCGCAGCGAACCAGCGGCCTTGGTCAGCGCGGCGCGCGTCTCCTCATCGCCGTGCGCGGCGGGCATATCGAACGGGTTCACTGCCGCATCGAGCAGCAGCGAGGCGTTCTGGATATAGGGCAGCTTGGCGGCCTGATCCTCGGGCACGAAGCTGTCCACGGTGATGGCATGGGCCACCTCGGGATGCTTCTCCAGCTTGGCCGCCAGCGTGTGGGCGGCGTCGGCATTGGGGGCGAGGATGGTGATGGTGTTGGGGGTGCGGTCGGCATCCTTCATCAGCCCGGCCAGCTCATGCATGGCGGGCGCATTGGGATCGCGCAGATGCAGCGGGTTGAAATCGAACACCACCCATTTGAGCAGCGCGATCGAGCCAATCATGGCGATCACAAAAGCCCAGAGGATCGTCTTGCGGCTGCGATGCAGCCAGGCATCGAAGGGCGCGGCCCCGGCCCAGCCCACGCGCGCGGCGGGCACGGCGGGGCGCATCAGGATCAGCAGCGCGGGCAGCAGCGTGATGTTAAGCGCAAAGGCCACGATCATGCCGAGGCCAGCGATCACGCCCAGCTCGGCGATGCCGGTGTAATCGGTGGGCAGGAAGGCGCCCAGCGCGAGGAAGATCGCGGCGGCAGCCAGCATCAGCGGCTCGCCGATGGCAGAGCCCACGCCTTTCAAAGCGCCCATCGGGTCGGCGCCGCCATGGCGCTCGGCATTGAAGCGGACAGCCACCTGAATCCCGAAATCGACGCCCAGCCCCACAAACAGCGGGATAAAGGCCACCGAAATCACATTGAGCCGATGCACCGCCAGCAGCCCCAGCGCCAGCGTGATGACCAGCCCGGCGACGATGGTCACCATGATCGCGGCGACCATCCGCCCGCTGCGCGTGGCCAGCCACAGGCAGACCAGCATCGCCAGCGCCATCGCCGCGCCGATGACGCCAATGTTGTCCTGAATGGTGGCGAACTCTTCGTCGGCCAGCGGCACTTCGCCGGTGATGCCCATGCGAAGCCCATGCGCCGTATCCAGCCCCAAAGCTTTCGACTGCGCCTTAATGGCATCGACCGCCACGCCGCCCGGCTCCAGATCGCCGAAATGCAGCACGGGGTGGACCATCAGCAAGCGGCGCGTGGGCGGGGCCAGCGGTCCCTTGGCGTCGGAGAACAGGCGCTGCCACGAGAACCACGTCGCCTTGCCCGCCAGCTTGCCATCAATCGCCGTGGACAGCGCACGCAAGGGCGTGGCCAGACGCGAGGCATCCTGCGTGCCATTGGCCGCGCCGCTCGCCATCGTGTCCATGGTGGTGGCCAGGCCATGCAGGCTGGGGTCTGTGGCCAGACCGCCGAGCAGCGGCTGGGCATCGACCAGCTTGGCGGTGGCGTCCTTCACCTCATTGGGGTCGGCGAACAAAAGCCCGTTGCTGTCGAAGAAAGGGCCGCCATCGGGGCGCTCGACCGATCCGACATGGGTCTTGTCGGCCTGCAAGGCCTGCATCAGGCGCTTGGCGCCATCCTCGGCCAGTTCGGGCGTCTGGCCGTCGATCACCACGATGATCGAGTCCTTCTGCTGCGGGAAGGCCGCCTCCACCGCCAGACCGTCCTGCCGCCATGGGGTCTTGGCGCTGATCAGCTCGCCCGTGTCGGTGGTCATGTTGAAGGTGAAGACAATGCTCACCACAGCCATCACCACCAGCACGGCGGCCAGCGCCACCATGCGCCAGGGCGCCCGCGCTGCGGCGAGCAGAATCGCCGTCAGGCGCGCGGGAAAGGCGGAGGTTGGCTCGTTCATCTCTCGGTCCTCTGGCGGAAAAGCGCGCGCGCGGCAATGGCCTGTTGGGCCGCTTTCGGGGAGCCGTGTGCCAGGATGGACACACCGCCGACCCGCCAGTTTGACCATCCGCCCCGCATCCGCCTAGAGGGGCGCGATGGATCAAACGCTTGCCCCGCCCGCCAAACCTGCCAGCCCCGCCAGACGCTGGGCCGCGCTGGCGGTGCCGCTGCTGATTCTGGCCGGTCTGGCGGCAGGCGTGGTGAGCAATCCCGGCCTGCGTGAGCTGTTCGTCGATGCCATTCATCGTATCGACCCATGGGCGGTGGCGGTGACGCTGCCGGTGCAGTTTATCGCCATTCTGGTCTGCACCTGCGCGCAGCAGGCGCTGAAGGTGGGCATCCCCTTCCGCTCCAGCCTGATCGCCAGGCTGACCCGCGATGCCGGGCACAATCTGCTGATTTTCCCGCCCGGTCTGGGTGAGGCGATCGGCGCGCGCGTCGTGGTGCTGCTGGGCGGGCGGGGGCGTTCGGCGGTGGCGCTGCGGGTGCTCGATGTCGCTGCCGAGGTGATCGCGGAGATCCCCTATATGGCGCTGGCGGGCTGGGTGCTGTGGGGCTGGTGGCATCGCGGCGGATCGCAGCAGGGGCTGGCGATGGGGCAGGCGCATCATGGCGGGTCGGCGGCGCTGTGGGTGCTGGGCGCGGTGGCGGTGCTGCTGCTGGGCTGGCGCCTGTGGCGGCGCAGCGACCATCATGCTCGCTGGCGGGTGACGCGCATGGGCCGCCGCGCTGCCGCCGAGGTCCATCTGATGCGTCGCGAGTTGAAGCGCCAGCGCATGGGCCTGCCGATGGCGATTGCTCTGCATGTGGTGGGCTGGGGCCTGTCGGGCGTGCAGGTGTGGCTGGCGGCCATGGTGATGGGCGTGCCGCTGCCCTTGTTCAACGCGCTGGCGATCGAGAGCGCGGCGACCTCGGCGCGGGTGATCCTGTTCTTCGTGCCCGGCGGCCTTGGCATGCAGGAGGCTGGCGCGGTGCTGGCAGGCCTTGCGGTGGGCATCGACCCGGCGACGGCGCTGGCGTTCAGCCTCGTGCTGCGCCTGCGCGATGTATGCTTTGGCGCAGGCCTGCTGTTCTGGCCGTGGCTGGAATACAAACGCGGCAAAGCGGCATAATCTGCCGCGAAGCAGCCTAAAAAACGTCGCCGACAAAACATCAGAATAAAGGGATCGCAAAGGGCAATGGCCCTTTGCCCGCCGGAGGCTACTTGGCTGGAGCCGGACTATCCGCAGGCGCAGGCGTCACCGGCGCGCTCTGATCCGGCGTTGCAGGCAAAGGATGAGCGGGCGTGCTGGGCGCAGCGGGATCGGCCAAAGGATCGTCGAAGGCGGCCACGGGCGCGACCTGACCATCCTTGGCCTTGAGCGCGGCGATCTCGGCCTCGCGGTTCTGCAGATAGGCCTCGCGCAGCGCCACATAGGGATCGACCGCCGAGGCTTTCAGCGCCTTCAACTCCGCATCGGCCTCGGCCCGCCGGTCGAGCGCGCTGAGCGTCGCCAGCACCACGCCGAAGGTGGAGAGCGAGAGGGCGGAGCTGAAACTGCTGACCTTGCGCGGGCGCATGGGGTTGCCCACGGTCCGTTCCTGCCGGCTGTAGACGCGGTTCACCAGCAGCGGCTGGGCGAAGGTGTCGCCGCCCGCGCCAAGCATATCGCGGAAGCTGCTGGGGCCGATGAAGGGCAGATAGAGGTAAGGCCCCGAGGTCATGCCCAGCATGGCCAGGGAGTTGCTGAAGCTGTTGCTGTGGCCCTGCAGATGGAAGGGCTTGCGCTTGGCGATGTCGAACAGGCCGCCGATGCCCAGCGTGGAGTTGATCAGGAAGCGCCCCAAAGTGTTCAGCGCGCGCTTGGGGCGCAGCTGGACGACATCGTTGAGGAAGGTGACGGGCGAATAGATGTTGGACAGCGCATTGCGCACGCCCGCGCGCGCCTGGCGGGGCACCACGGTCTTGTAGAGCATGGCGGGCGGGCGGAAGATGAAGCGGTCGATCGGCTGGTTGATGGCGTAGAACACGCGGTTCATGCCCATCAGCGGGTCGCGCACGGCATAGACCGGGCCGCAGACGTGGCAGGTGCCCAGCGGCGCGGAATT
>Ga0116227_10012243_pt1 | contig 14055 bp, 13 predicted proteins | sample S1TSphgellanicum_FD_89693 | JGI IMG/M metagenome (GOLD analysis project Ga0116227, IMG submission 89693) | Host-associated microbial communities from peat moss isolated from Minnesota, USA - S1T2_Fb - Sphagnum magellanicum MG | ecosystem: Host-associated > Plants > Peat moss > Unclassified... | reverse complement strand
TTTTTCACTCTTCGTAACAACATTGTACTTATGTCTAGTATGTAATGGAAGATTGATTTTTGTTTTTAGGATAATTCTAGTAAAAAAATCATTTCAATGTAATTTTACTTTCTATAGACCATTATAGAAGAAAATATGATGTGGCTGCTTGGTTCTCCCCTCCTCAAGGAAAAAACAATCAAATGGTTGGGTTTTTATTTTTCATCAAAATTGAGTTTTATTGCATTTCAATATAGATTTTTGACCAAAATATAAGATTAGATATTTTATATTTACCATTTGGTGACCATCCCAGGGCCTGAATTCAAAGTAAATTTTAGAATTTGTTTATGTCTTGTTGAAATTTTTGTTTCTATATATAGATAGTGAACTTTAGTTTCGTTTATTGAATTTTTTTCAAATTTTGATCATAATTTTTTGCTCAAGAAACATATCTAAGCAAAGTAACTAACTGTGAGGATTTTGTTCTAATGCAAAAGTTTGTTTAGTTTGAATTAGGATGTGGAAAGATGGAAAATTAAATTATAATTAAAAGTTTGAAGAGACAATTAGATTATGTTATATTACATGAACAAGTGAAAAATGGCATTACCATTAACAACAATTTGAGTGTAGATTAGGTAGATTAATAGTTTAAAACACCTAGAAGAGTTTTTAAAATAGAATAGAGACATCCATGGATAGAAGAGAGACTTGTAGGCCACAAAATGCCTCATGTAGAACCAATTATTCTTTGTGAAATGCAAACTAGTGAAACACAAAAACGCACCAACAGTCTGCTACAAAATTTCAAGAGGGAAGAGTGTCAGATTGAAAATGCAGACTCATAGGTTGAATTTAAAGGAAGGATTCAAGAATCTGAACCTCAACAGAGAATTGTGCTGGAATCAACAAATTTGATGCAACAACAAACCTTTGATGCTCTAATTCAAGAAGAAGAAGAAAGACTCAATAGGTTAGAAAGGGAGGAAATAGTACTAAGGTGTAGATCTACTTCACCTCCTTATTATCGAAACAGTTAGGAAAATGAACAATTTGAATAAAAAGTTCAAAATTTTGAACAAAGAACTCAGAACTTTGAACCTTCGATTCATTACATCATTGAGCAAGAAGCCACAATTCAAGGTATCAGAATGTCCAAAGGAGTTGAGCTAGTATTTGTAACTAAATAAGAAATTCTAGTTTCACCAAGAGCAAAACCGACAGTGGCAAAACGTGTTCATATGGCTATAAGAGTGAGGTACAATGAATTCAAATTTTATTAACAAAATGGAAACATAGTTAAAGGAGGTCCAAGGGAATGGAGTAAAGGAATTCACAATGTGAATAGAGTTCCAAGACCAAATTCTCCACTTTGCACATACTATCATCAAATTAGACAGATGTCCATTTATTAAAGATAGGATTTGCTAAACATTTCTAGAATTTGAATCCAAAACCTTCAAAAGTAGGGAATCATGGACATATTAAGCTAGAGGGTCTACACCATGAAAAGGTTAAAATTCTAGATAGATTCATAGAACAAATCTAGAAATAAAACAGAGTAAAAATTAGAGCTCAGATTGTGGCAGATGTTGTACCTATTTTTATAGCTCTTGTATGAAGTTTGTTGCATCAAAATCATATTGGAATTACCTATGCAAAAACTTCAAATTTTAGAATGGAACCAATAAGATCTGTCCCATTATACTCTATGGCAATGTCCTAGTCTATAATTACAATGACTAAACCCTCATTTGTTTCAACACCAATTCATATTGTTAATGGTGTTAGATCTAGAATGCAAACTCCAAGAGCAATAAAATTTGTGAGTTTGCATGAAGATATACTCGAAGAGGTGAACAAAAATTTTGGTAATTAGTCATTAGATCCAAGAAGAGGCGGCTCAAATCTACCAGGACCACTAAGACATCCAATACCTCTAGGATATTTTGGATTACCAATGGTGAATCCAAGCAGGCCACCATTATCACCAAACAAACCTTATCATCGGCCATTCAACTATTTGGACTATGTTAGAAATTTTAACCCAGATGCTAATGTCAAAGTATTTAAAGTTGCCATTAAAGCAAATAATGAAACAAATGATGCAAAAATTGTTAATCTATTCAATTTTACCCTCAAAGATATTGTGTCTAATTAGTGTAACAATTATATGGGATATTACCCAAATTGTACTTTTGCAAAATTACAGCTAGTTTTTTATAAGAGGTACAAAAAAGTTCGAAATGATGAAAAAAATTACCTATAATTGAAAAATATGAAGCAAGAAAAAAATGAAAGAGTGGAAGTTTATTATGAGCGATTATTGAAGTTGGCCAATAGTTTTCAATAAAAGACAATAGATAGTTTCTTAACTATTGTTTTCAAATTTGGATTATAACCATATTTGTGTGTAATAACAGCATGTATGAAAAGAAAAATTGTATAGTAGCATAAGGAAGTAACTTTGGTTTGTGAAAAAAAAAATTCTAATGTAAAGGCCATAAATAATCTATTAGTACCACAGAGTAGTAAGATAATATTAACTCAGAAACCTTAGATAGTCCTAGAGAAAACATGAATGTATTATACAAATTGTCATAGGACAAATCATAATGTTGAAACCTAGAGAGTTAAAAGAAAGGAAGACCATGTTCCTACAATCTTTGAAGTTATAACTCAACATATGAAAGTACAAAGGCCTATTAAGTATTCTTGTCATATTTGTGGTGACACTAGACATAAGATCATAGATTGTCCTAAGTACAATGATATGTAGAATATTTTAAGAATAAAGGAATAAAGCCAATAGAAAAACAAGATGTGGTAGAACCCAACATTTCAAATCCTTTAGTCCATATGGTGGACGTGAATATGGCCATCACTAGGAGCAAGGTTATTAAAGAACAAGTGTTTAGGGACAAAGAACCAATCAAGAAGAAATCTATTATTAACTGGGAAAAGGAGTAAAGACTACAACAATCTTTTATCAAGACTATATAAAAGATGCAAACAAAAGACCCATCACAAAATATGATTCCAAAGGAGAAAGCACAATGGAGTACAAGTTGGGCAAGAGTGCCAAAATTTGAAGTGTCCATAGAACCAATTATGTCACAAAGTTTGTTTAATAATCCTATCAATAGAATTATGTCTATGGAACAAATATTCTAAGATATTTGTAGATAGATGTTAGAGACTACCTATACTTTGAGGCTAGATCAATTGCTGAAGATAGCACCAAATTTTTAAAAGTATATGTGGCAAAAACTAAAGCCTGAAAACCCTAATATAAATACTAAACAAATATCAAAGCCTAGTGTAGCTACAGTGGTTGAAACCCATTCTGAACTAGACACAACAGTTATAAAAATAGATAACCATATGGCAATTATCCAAATACAAGTTGGGAAAAACATTATTGAGGATGTTTTGATGGATGGAGGATCAAGTGTGAACATTATAACAAAAAACCTCATAACAAAGTTAGGTTTACCCAAATTAAGACCAACTCCATACCACCTCAAAATGACAAATTAGAGTATGACCAAACCTTTGGGAATCATAAGAAATTTGAAGATTCACATACATGGTATTCCATATATAGCCACATTACTATTTTGAAAAACAATGTGGTAGATTCTAACTATTCTATGTTGTTAAAAAGACCTTGGCTCAAGGATGCAAAGGTTACACATGACTAGGGTAATAATGTCATTATTGTTCAAGGTAATGGAATAGTTTGAACAATATTAGTTAACAAGAAATTGGGAACAGAAACCAGAAGGCCTCAAGTATTTGTTTGTTATGACTTGATGGAAGGCTTAACAAATGAAGAGGAAGATCTGATCTTTGAAACAGAACCAAAACTATTTTCAATTAACATAATTACTTTTTGAGATGAAACAATTTTGTTGTTGAATGTTGGGGTGTTAGAAATTAGAACCATTAGGGAATTTGATCCAGAGAAAAGGACATCAAATCAAACAACTATGGAACTAGAGCCTTCAATAGTGAAATCAAAAGATGTATGTGTCAGACTAAAGGTCTCATAGGAAGACAAGGTTTATCCAAAAATCTATTACCATCATAGCCAAGATGATATTCAAATGGATGAGACGTTAACAAAAATATAAGTACAAAATCTTCAGATAGTAGGTTGGACTTTGACTAAAGAATAACAACTTGTTCAGCTAAATCTTGGCACAAAGGCAAATTCACAATACATCAAAGCTAATTCACAATTAACAAAAAATGAAATTAAAAAGCTTCAGATGTTACTTAAGGATTTTAAAGATGTATTTGTTTGGACTTACAAAGATCTAAAAGGCATACCTCTAGAATTGGCTCAACACAAAATTGAATTAGATACTTCAATTCCACTAGCACATCAAGCAAGGTACATATTGAACCCTAATTATGCTATAACAGTCAAACAAGACATTGACAAATTGTTAGTAACTGGGGTTATTCAATCAATAGAGGAGGCTACATGGTTATCACCCATAGTGGTAGTGCCTAGGAAGACTGGTAAATTGAAAATTTGTGTGGATTTTAGGAAGCTCAAAAAAACAACTAAAAAAAATCCTTACCCTTTGCCATTTTCTCATGAAATACTAAACATTGTAGCAAGGTATGAAGCCTGTTCATTTCTAGATGGATGTTCAAGATACCATATCAAATTTCTATAGCCCCTAAGGATACATACCAAACAATTTTTATAACATATTGGGGAGCTATTGTTTGGATGGTGATGCCATTTGGTGTCCAAAATGGGCCACCAACTTTCCAGAAAACAATTAGTAGAGCCTTCATAAAGTACTTAGATTAGTTCATGAAGATATTTTTGCATGACTTCACAATTTCTAGTGATATGGAAAGTCATTTGATGAAACTCAAACTTTGCTTTGAAAAATGCAAGGAATATAAAATTAGTCTTAACCCAGAAAAATGTGCCTTTATGGTATTTTCAAAATTGATTTTAAGGTTCATAATTTCCAAGGAAAAATACCAGACCTTAAGAAGGTTTAGGCAATAGTGAATATACCAATACTTACCAATCCATAGCAGACTCAAGTTTTTAATGGTATGGCTCAGTTTTATAAATGTTTCATCAAGACCTTTGCCTTTATCATGGCACCAATCACCAAGTTTATGAAGAAAACAGAACCCTTTATCTAAATTAGAAAATGTCAAAAAGCTTGGGATTAGATCAAGCAAAAGTACATTGAAGCACCAATTTTAATACCTCCAAATTGGCAATTGTAATTTCATGTGCACACAAATACATCATTGTTGGTAGTGGGTGTAATGTTGGCACAAAACCCAATTGGTAAGTATGACTAGCCTATAATATATGCCTCTAGACTATTCAATAAAGCATAATATAATTATGCTAATACATAACGAGAAGCCTTAGCAATGGTTTATGTTTTGCATAAGTTCAGACTTTTTTTATTGGAAAACAATTTTATTTTTTATGTAGACCATATGGCTTTGGTGTACTTGGTCAACAAACCACAAGTGTCAGGACGGATAGCAAGATGGTTGTTGTTATTTTTAGAGTATGAATTCATAATAGATTTCAAACTTGGTAAAACACATGTAGTTGTTGATGCTTTATCTAGATTACCAAATAGTTCAAACCATTAGGTGTCCTAGATTAGACTATGGATGCATCATTATTTTTTGTAAAACCTATATGGATGCAAGAAGTAAAAACCTATTTACAAACAAATTAGATGCTAGAAATTTTGAACCTAACTCAGAAATAGATGTTGGCCAGAAAGGCAAAACCTTTCATTCTTAAAGAGGGAATTATGTACAAAGTGGGATAAAACAATAGATTATGTGGATGTTTGACCACCTCAAAAGCATAGATTATTTTGAAGGAATTACATGAAAGAGTGGCTAGAAGACATTTTGCTACAGATATTAGTGCAAAGAAAATTTTGGATGCAGGATATTAGTGGCCAACTTTATTCAAGGATACTCATGACTTTTGCAAAAGTTATGACAGTTGTTAGGAAATTGGAGGACTCAAAACAAATAATTTGGCCAAGTTGGTAACAACACTTTTAAAAGAACCTTTTATGAAGTGGGGTCCAGATTTTATAGGTCCAATCAAACTAACAGGCATATTACTAAGAAACAAATACATTTTGGTAACTATAGATTATGCAACCAAGTGGGTAGAGGCAAAGGCACTCAAAACTAATATTGCAAAAGTTACAGCCAAATTTTTGTATTCTAACCAAATTTGGATGTTCGTTAACCATAGTGACATATCAGGGAGTACATTTCATCAATGATACAATAAAAAATCTCACAGAACATTTTTTGTTTAAGCATGTTAGTTTTACTACATATTATCCGTAGGGGAATGGACAGGCTAAGTCTACTAACAAAGTCATAGGTAAACTATTGACGAAGCTGGTTAATGAGAAAATAATAGATTGGGATGAACATTTGTTTACAGTTTTGCTTTCATACAGGACTACTTACAAAGTGGCAACAGGCTATAAACCCTACTTCTATGGTTTGCATCCTCTAATGCCAATAGAATATGTTATGTCGACTATTAATGGGAACCATAGAGATGTAGAACCAACTAAAGTGCTAATACCTAGAATTACATAACTAGAAAAGTTACAAGAGAATATATTTGAAGTTTAGAATAATGTGGGGGCTAACCAATGGAACATATTTTTATGGAGTCAATAGAAAAATACTAAGAAGAAGTTCCAATTTAAAGATTATGTTTTATGGCTTCCCAAAGGAAAAAAAACACATTTGGGCAAATTCAAAAAAAGATGGTTTGGCACATTCAAGGTATAGTATTGCTTACCCAATAATAGTGTTCTTCTTGTTTCTGTTAACAATTTTGAACCAAACCCAGTGTTGTTCAATGTTAATAAGTTGAAACCATATATATATGTGGATCAAACATTGAAGGGGATTCAAAGTTCAAAGGATCAAAAATCTTTATAGTCCATAGATGAACACCACATGGAAGAAACATATGATGAAGATTCAGAAGATCAAAGAGAAACAAAGACCATTGGGACTGAACAAACAATAGTATTAAAAAAAACCCTAGTAAATATGATAAACCAATAGGTTATGAACAAATACCCAAACCATGTTTATACAATTTCACAATTACTTGATTATGGGGTAGATAATTCACTGATGTTAAAATAAAATTCTATTAATCTAATGACTCAACATAGGCTAGAGGGAATCTGTAATGTACATTATACTATGTCATCAGATTCAAAAACGTCATCAAAATTACTCAATGCAACATCCACAAAATTCTTTGCTCAACAGGTAATAATTGTAGCCCATGTTGGTATCAATATGAATTTAACAAGGAGGTGACAAATGTCAAATAATTTTTAAAAATACAAATCATTAAAACGTTGGCCCTAAAACAAAAAATGAAACGTCATTTCATGAAAAGAGGTGATAACGTTTTAGAAGGCGACAATTACCAAAATGACTCTTTGTTTTCATTTTCTATAAATAGGTTTCAATCATTTTTTATCTCCAGAATGAGCACTGAAGAAAGTCTTGTGGAAAAATTACAAAAACAATATAGAGAAAAGTTGCAGAAGTTGAAAGAGGAGCAAAAGAGATTGAGAAAGCAACAAAATTTTGCAAACATTTTGCCTCTATAGTCTAGGTCTCCAAAAAAAGGTTTTCCTTTTCCTTCTCCAATTTATTCTTCTTCTTATTTTCAGAAATCCTCTCCCATATCTAAGTTTGAAAGAGCTTTTGAAGCTATTAGAAAGAAAAAAAAAATTGTAAAGAAACATTGAGGAGATATAGCTTTAGAAAGTCGAAAAGATAAGCAAGTTTTAGTGAGCAAGTCAGTCCCATTTTTATTTCAAATTCTAAGGAAGACCAACAGAAGGCTAATTGGCAACAACAACAACAATTGCCATTACATCAAAAGGAGTACATTTAGGAGCAGATTCCAAATAAAGTTCATATTCCCAATAAGAAGCGCACGAAAAGAACAAGTCGATAAGGAATGGTTGCAAATTACATGGGAAGAAAGTGTGTACCCATAAGGATGATGATAATAGGTATTTTTTACGCCAATAGAGCATAGTTACAATAGCAATTTGAAGAACATTTTGCTTTGGACAAGCTTTAGAAAGGAAAAAAAAAACCTAGGAAATAAGAGTTGGATTAGTAGGTCTATTTGATATTGAATGGAAGACACCTCGCCATAACATTTTGGTTGAATTTTTGAACAATTGGAAGTTGGATCCTAAACATAATAGAATCAAGGTTATGTTGGGGGATGAGCAAAAATAATAGATAAGCATGTCTTGGTAGAAGTTTTTAAAATATACCATATAGGAAATACATAAGTAGACTAGGCATAAATGTCTGATGTTAGAATAGCATTGGCAGAAATAACAGATAGAATCCTTGACATTTACAACACCAATGAAAGGTGGGTTGTCAAAAAGATGAGGTCAAGGTATGCTAATAGATTTGCTGCCATTATGCCAATTATTTACCAGAAGGATAAGGTGTAGTATTTTAGCAATAAGTCTACTATGATGATCCCTAGAGCAAATCATGGAGAGTCTGTTAATTGATTATCATGTATTCTCAATTGGTTAAGGAATTGATTAGATGCAACAAGTGTTAAAAAAATATGATTGGGGGAACAACCAAAAGAAAACCAAAAAAGGATGTATGCCATTTTGCCATAGTCCTAGAAGTTTTATTTCAAAGGTGGTTTCCATTAGAAAGAGCATAATCACAGGAGAAGAAGAAACAAGTAGAACAATTTAAAGAGGACAAAAGAAGAAGAGATAGTTTAAGGGATAGGTTCATTAAGAACAAAAGGCCTCTTAACCCCAACACACATTTCTCCTAAAAATGAGAAATAGCCAAAAACTAGGACAACTAGAAAGGTAATTCTAATGTCTTAGTTTGATGATGATGAGGAAAGAGAGACTTTGTACAAGAAGCAAAGAAAACAAGAGGATACCACAATGAGAGGCAGTATTGATCCTCAACAAGCAGCAAAATTGCTGAGGAAACAACATTAGCAAAATTAGAGATAGAAGGAGAAATCCATATCTCCTAAATTTGATCTGAAATTACCCATTTCTCCCAAGCAGGAAGAGAGGTCAGATGGGTAGGAGCATCAGAGATGGCCCAAGGAATTAGAGTCTCAACCTTAGTAATCAATAGAAAAGCAGATGCAAGATTTTGACTAGGATCCACCAGAAGTACAACAATCTATTCCATCACCACAAAAAAATGAAGGTATGTTGTCATCAAGACCAAGTTTTGCAACATGCATGAATGTATTTGGAGAAGTTTGGACTACACACAAGAGGTTAGGGTCATCAAGTACAAGTTCCAGGGGTTAGACTCCTAGGTTTCATACATTACGATTTGTGCAAGGGATGGAAACAAAATTGGATGAGCACAAAAGAGCTACTACTATGTTTCAACAAGCAATAAAATACAATGCGCAAATGACAAATATTTTTCTTCGACTTTCTAATATGGAAATAAAAAACAAACAGATTATCAAGGAGAAGGATATATCTGTTTAAAATTTGCAAGGAGCTTTGGAGAAGGAGTAAAAGCTCAAAGTAGAATTGCAGGATAGGAACAGTGAGAATAGTTAAGTATTGGTAGAACTTCCGGCAACCAAACAAAAGATTAATGACATGGAGAAGTAGAACAAGAATTTGGAAAGAATCAAAATAGAAAGGGATTCCTTAAAAGCAACTTTAAAGAAGACAAATGCTAATTACTAGGGTCTAAAAGCAAAAAAGGGGACTTTGAGTATAAAACATAGCAAACTTCAATGAAACTATAAAAACATGGAGGAAATTCTCTTGAAGTAGTAGAAGGAGGTGGAGGAGCTCAGAGTGGACAATGCCAATGCATATCAAGCTAAAATTGAGATATAAAGGCAAGCTAACCATAAGCATGCACAGATGGACATAAATTTACAAAAGTAGATGGCCTTTAAATGAAAAGTTAAACAAACTTCTTGAGGAAACTCAAAAGAAAAAACCTTCAATTATGATATTGTCTTTGGAGAAAATAATGAATTCAAGAAGTAGAATACTTTGATTTAGGCAAAGCTCAAGGCAATATTAATGGAGGAAAAAGATACAGACTTATGGTGGGACAATCCAGGACATTGTTCAAAAGGATATTGGGAAGGTTTGCAAAAAGTATGAAAGGAATGAAAGGTTGTATAAACACAAGATTTCTCAAATGGAAAAAGTTATGCCATCATTTGAGTATGAGCCTTTAGTTTTGTTTCTAGAACTAAAGATTTTAGATGAGGAAGTTTACAAAAAGGATACAAATGGGGTAGGACCATTAGGTACAAAAGTAGTAAAATAACTAGGAGACCTTAGAGGAGGAAAGGATAACCTTGAGAACAAGGCTACTAAATAGACTCTAGAACAAGTAATATTTATTTTGCAAGAGGTCAATTCTTAAGAGTATGCATTTACAACCACAAAAATAGGGGAGCAAATACAACTTGAGGAACATATAATTCAAGAGGATCAGCAAGATCAAATTGAGCTTATGTCAAAGCTACAACAATAGGATCAAACTCAAATTACATTAAATCTGGAATTATAGCAACAACTACAAGTGACAACAAAGTTGTAGTCATAAGAACAAAGAACAACTAATCAACAAACAACTATATAGTTGTTAACATAAGCATCAAAAAAGCAATAACAAATTATGTGCTTCAATTTGAAATACAGGTAGAACAAACTATAGAACAGACAGAACAAGTTAACTGTACAGATAGATTAGATTTTTCAATCATAGGATCAAAAAAAACAAAACATTTAGCTTTTTTAACACATTTTAAATCCAGAATTCTAGGACGTAATTCAAAGTACGGGTGGGGTAATGTTAAGGGAGTAGTTACTTGTGGTAATTATTAATTGGTATATTTTTTGTTTATTTAGTTTTTTCTTAAGAATTACTAGCCAAATTACATAGTTTTTATCACCATTTGAATTTGAATAGAACATAGGACTATTTTTTGTGGAGGATATATCTTGGAAGAAGAGGAAGAGATGAGAACCCATTATATCATTGTAAAACATGGAGCTTTAATGGAGTATGAGAGAAATATACTTTGATTTCTAGAAAAGCTTTGTTTCCATAGTCAAAGTTTGTTGTTTTGGTATTTTTATCATATTTTCATTACTAAATTTCAATTTTGAAACTAGTTTTAAGTAGACTTGAATGAATAAATTTTGTTAATTTAGTTTTATTGCATTTCAATCCAAATTTTTGACCAAAATATAGGATTAAAAATTATGTATTTACCATGAATCTTCCATGCTCCTATTTGTAATTCAATCAAAGGTGTCATACCTATTGAATACCTTTACTTGAAATGCAACATCTTTAATTCCAAAATCCAAATCATCCATTACAACAACTATTCTAGTTTCCTTCATTGGAACAACAACCATTGTGTAAAAAAAAAAAAAGAATTACCAAAATGAATTTAACAACAAACAAATGAAATAGCACTTGACAAAACTAACAATTGCAAAAGTACAAACTTGGTAAAACATACATTTGCAGAATCACACACTTGCAAAGGAAGCAAAAAAATAGTCAACAAATGTTGAAAGCTTAAACCAAACACATTGTTCTTGTTGGGAAAAAAAATAAAAAATAAACATAGTGTGTTATATTTATATGGGACAAAAGACCTAACTTAAATGTTAAATGTAACTCTAAATTGAACCTTAAACCTTTTTCTACTTTGTATTGACTTTAAGTAATTTTGACTATGGTAGATTTCAATTTAACAATAAAAATCATATCCATGGTTTGGCAACCAAATTATGGTCTAATAATGAACAAGACAACAATACCCTTAGCATTTTATGAAGTTTAATTATTGACTTTCAGTAATTTTGACCATAGTAGATATATACCATTAACCATGGATATTGATGGGCCATGGTTTGGCAACTACATTATTGTCTAATAATGAACAAAACATTAACATCCTTGACATCTTATGAATTTTAGTTATGCACCTCATGCTTACACCCGAACCTTAAATATCTCAACCTAGATTTGAATATATTAATACATAAACCTTAAATTTTTCTCCACTATTTAACATTTATTTTTCATTTTCACTCAAATATATTATTATTATTTGTTAAACATCAACTTTTTAATCATATACATAGAAAAATTTAAACACAAAAAAATCAAAATTGATTTTCTTTACTTTTTTGGTTTGGTGCATTAAGTGTTCGGTTTGAAACAAAACATTTTTTGTTCTTTTTGTTAAATTTTTTAAAATTATTTTTTGTGATGAAAATTTTCCATTCCCAAAAAAAGATATTAATTTTTTATAAAATATTTTCTTGAGAAAAAATCTTCATTAAGTCACCATGTCACAAAAGACAAAAAGAGAGGGAAAGAAAAAACCCCACCCCCTTTCTCCAACCACCAAATCCCACACCATCAAAAAAATAATTTTTTGAAAATTATTCCTATCTTGATAATCAACTAAACTTCTCCCTCCCATGCCACCCAAGAAGCAAACCCTTGGCTTAGTCCCCATTGCAAATAAAATTCATTTCTCCCAATCCCTTAAAAGAAAACTCCTTTGAAAAGGGGTGGAATTGATCCATCCTCCCTTCCTCACCCAAAAAATACCCTTTTGGAAAATATAAAAGATAAAATTAACCCCTTGTCCCCTTTTCTTAAAGCTCCACTTACAACTTGTAATTTTTTCAATCCAATTGAGTTATCCACTCCTTATACATATTGAAACCCTATAATTAAAAACAAACCCATGAGGGGGGGAAAAAAAAAAAAAAAAAACCTTAACCTTTTTGCTCTTCCTAAATTTTCACCTATAAACCCCACTTTATTCCCACCCATCTTTATAAACTAGTTGTGTTTGCCCCATGCATGCTTGATAAAACCTAAAATCATACATGCATGTCTATTATCTTAGGGCAATAATAATTTTTTATAATATAAAAGGCAACAACAATACAAAAAAATTTAATCAATTAAAAATTAATTTCATTATGATTTTTGTTATTAAATCTTTATCAAAGCCTTATTGAATTTTTAAGAATAATATCGAATTAATTTAAAACATTTATATCTCAAAAGCAATTTCTATATTAAAATTTATATTTATTTAAAAATTGATGTGTTTTATTTTAATCAATTCTTGCATAATCTTTCAATTTTCATTATAATAATATTTAAAGGAATTGAAGCTAATTATTTGTATGTTTATCAAATAAATTTCATTTAAAAAATTCGTCGTATGAATTTTTTAAACATTTCATAGTGATATGAAACCTCATGATATGAAAAGGCAAGTGACAACCCAAAAAAATAAATGATATAGAGACATGATTCAATCAGTTACCCAACATTCATATGTTGAAAAGAAATCCAACAAGCAAATGGGTAGACTTCAAAACAACCCATCAATTGGATGGGTGCACCCAAAATCTACACAGAGGCGTCCATTAGCTTGGGCCAATTAAAATACTTACACATAAACCTATAACCTTATCAATTCACCCAACTTTCGATTCTCTGACCCCTATACCTGCTCAGAAGGTGGTCCCACAATGCCTCTGTAGGACACAGCCAATGAATGGAAAATTGACAATAATTCAACATTACTGTACCATGGGCAACAATAAACATTACATATTTTAAATTGTAACAAATGAACCCACAAAGGTTACTTCATCCAAGGTTACTTCATCCATTATGTCACAAGGGATCACCTTCTGCTGTAGGAAAAAGCATACTCTATATGGCCCTGAGCCCAACTCTTTCTTCCTATTTCAACTGTCTAGATTATCAGCCTTTAAGTTACTGGCGAAATTTAGTATGAAGGTTATTTCTAAGGTTTCAGTCATTAGAAGCCAGAAACAAAAAAGGGAAAATTGCCAGATTGCTATATTTGGTTCCTGTAAGTAACCAGAAATATGAAAGGAAAACTAAAAAATTGTGCTTTGTATCTAGTTTATGGCCAGA
>Ga0116227_10012242_pt1 | contig 14056 bp, 15 predicted proteins | sample S1TSphgellanicum_FD_89693 | JGI IMG/M metagenome (GOLD analysis project Ga0116227, IMG submission 89693) | Host-associated microbial communities from peat moss isolated from Minnesota, USA - S1T2_Fb - Sphagnum magellanicum MG | ecosystem: Host-associated > Plants > Peat moss > Unclassified... | reverse complement strand
TGCGGGCAGCCGGCCCCGCCGAAGAACGGCATGAAATATTAAGCCTCGGATCTCATCGACCGTTTCGTTTCGTTCTCTGTTGTTCTTCGTACGACGAGTCTTTTTTTGAGGATTGGGTTTCATCTGACTGACTCGTATTGTCGTTCCGTTCCGAATCCAGCGGTCGATGCCCTGCTCTCGTCGAAGCCGGTTTCCGTGCCGTCGCGTCGGCGCGGGAATTATTAAATCGTCAATCCAAGCACGATTCATCCCTCTGCTCATTCTCTGTGCTTTCTTTACAGTCTGCAGAAACATGACCGAGAAAGACGCCAAATCGACAAACGCCTCGTCCTCGACCGTGGCGTCCGTTACCTCGCCGGCGGTTCAGGATCCCCTTCACTATGACCCAAATGATCCTCGATTGATCAAGGGTCGTATCCTGACGCCGTCTGATCTCGAGGACCTTCTCGAACTCAAGACTCTACTCTCGGCCACGACTGGACTCGACGCCATCCGACTGATTACCGCGGGGGCGCATCAAGAAACGGCGGTGTATAAGAGCCTGGCCGCATATCGCGAGCACCAGGCAACGGTCAAAAAAGAGGCCACCGACACGTTGACGAAACTCAAAACTCTCTTGGACGAAGCGCGTTGTGCCGATGCCGAGTCCCCTCTCAAGGCACTCCCGGAATGGGTATTCACGGGTTCCATCGTTCACGGCGTGAGCTATCCGCCTCCAGACGGCGACGTCGACTTCGCATGGGTCTGCTCGTCAAACGAGGAGATGAAAGCGCTCCAAGCACTCTTCTGCAAAACCTTTAGCGCGGCCGACGACGCCAAGCGCGGGCGCCAGGGCACGATGTTTGAGGGTGCACGCTTTCCCGTGGGGACGAAATTCCTCACCAAAAAGGGGCTCCCCTGGATTCCCTTTTATCTCCACGGGTCTGATGTGAAATACGATCAAACGTTTCGGTTGGCAGCCGACCACACAAAGATCGAGGACGCCGCGGTCGTCGGACACGCAACCCGGTTCGGAGCCGACGACAAGGCGCGCTTCGAATACATTCGCAACCAACACTTTCTCTCCAAAGTCAAACATACCGTCGAAACGAAGCGGGCGGCCATCGCGAAGGAGCTGGGTGAGGACGCGGTTTCCAAACTCGCCCAGCGTCTCGAATCGATCTACGTCGGCAACAAGGTCTTTTTGATGCTGTCCACGCTCTAGAGGGGGCTTTCACAAGAGGCAAAACCCCCTCTGTGTATCGTCTTTCTTGACTGAACAGCATCTCGTTGGAAAGTCCCTTTCGGCGAGCTGTCGACTCGATTGGACAGAAGCAATCAAGAAAAAAAGCTCAGTCGTTCGGCTCCTTCGAATCGCGATGGCGAAATGCGACACAACACAGACAGCATTCCTCATCCCGCGCGATTCGCATCATCGCAATGTTTTTTGCACCTTCACTCGTCGCTCATCACACATTTTTGTTCTGTTGATCGCCCAACTTTCGTGTTTTCTATGGTGTCGTGTGTACAGATCAGTTTGATGAGTCTTCGTCGCATCCTCACTCGATTCACATCCCGCCGCCACATCGCAATGTCTTGGCTCGCGCGACGGGCGGTCACTCGACCGACTTTGCTGGGGTCCCCCCACTCTCGACCCATTTGGAATCTGGTATGGTTCTCTGCTGTCGCGGCGAATGCGTTTGCGCAGGTCTCACCCGAGACAAACGCGCCCTCGCCGATTCTCACCCGAACCTCGCGCGGCTGGTCGACCGGGTGGCGCGAACAGGAGCGGACTCGTTTCACACCGATGGCGCTCTCGTCTGTGATGACCGGATGGATCACGGGTCTCAGTGCGGAAACTGCCGAGTTCGTCTGCCACTGTTCGGGGTTGGGTCGCGAAACCCCACAATCGTACATCGACGGCGATGGTTCCGTTTTCGGGTGGACGTGGAACGTCGCCCCTCTAATGAAAGACATGCAACAAGTTCTGATTCGAGAACAGCCCGAGCTCGCGACGACATTCGAGCGTCTCATGACCAGCAAGGAGTTCCGTCGACTCGCTGAGTTGAGAGACGCGGGCGATTCTCCGCGCATTCAGAAGGAGCGCGACAACGCGGCTGACGACTTCAACAAGATACTCATTGATGAATTCGGAACCGTGATCTATGTCAGTGCGCGTCCTCCCACGGGTGAAGACAGTCTCTCGCGCTTTCTTCGTGTGACGTATACCCCAACCAAAAAGGTGGGCCTCGTTCGACCTCCTGATTGCACAGTGGTGTCTTGTTGATCGCGATTGCGCACTTTGATTTTCCAGTCAAAAAACACGTTCTCGGCTCACTGTAACTGATCTCTTCGTTTGATGGTCACGGCGTAGATGGAGTTCATGGTTACGGTTCCCACTCCCCCGGCGAACGCCGCGAGTAGTGCGGCTGCGAAGGTGTCTCACTCGAAACCGACGAGTTCGCCTTCCTCGCCTCCGACGTGTGTCGGTCCAGAGCCATCCGTGACGGATCTTTGCGCACAGATTCGGCAGCTGCAAGGAGAGCTCTCGGAGGCGCGCCGTCAAATCAACTCCCTCGAAATCAAGCTCGCCGTCGTGCTTGGGCCGAGTGGCCTCTCCACAGACCAGTTCCTGGTCGCTCCCGCCTCGAAATCGACGGACGAGATCTTGGCGTCGTTGAGTGCGTCGCTCAGTGCCGGTCACAAAGCACCCGAGACCAAGGCCACCCGCGACACCCCGTTGGAGGATGTCGTTTCCGTGCACTACAGCGGAGAGGTGCCTCTCGGATCGCGCGACTTCCTTGATCGCGCGCGCGACTATCTCGCGACCGAGTTTTCTCGAACGATTCGTCACGCAGAATCGCAGGCCAAATCCGAGTGTAGTCTGGTCGAACGCGACGGCGACTATCAACTCACGGCAGGCGCGCGTGTTCACGTCAACTGGCGACTGCCGCTGATCCAACGATATGTGATCGAGCCCATCGAGAAGATGTGGATCGGACGCGGATGTGTCGTCACGCGCGATTACGACTGGCCGCGCGTCACGTGGGCGCTCCGTCTTGGTGTTTCGCCCGAAGGGCGTCCGTCATCCGCGACCGTGACCGTGCCATTTTATCGCTCGAGTGATCGAGACAACTGAAATTGGGTTGTTCTACTCAACGCGACTCGTTTCTATTTTCTGGCGACGCCGTTCTCTCCCTTTTATGTCTCCACTCACGCGAGATCTTCTTTTTCTGACTCTTGAGTCTCTATTCGGGACCCTTGCGTGTTTCACAGCCGTGGTTCCGATGGCGGATCTGAAGACTCCGGTTGTGGCCGCCAAGACCTCCCCGCCCACATCCGCCACGGCGGCTGCGGCGACGACGGCGAGTGTCGGAACTAAACCCACAGGTGTGCACGGCCCTGCGACAGCGCACCCCTCTACGTGCACTCATCCCGTCACGTCCACGACGATGTTCATCGCGGAACGCAAGCAGCCCGCTCCATCGGCTGTGCCGTGCGTGCAAGCCAAGTTGACGGCGTTTTTTGCCAGCGGCGGTCACCTCGAACGGGCTCTGTATTGGTCGGAAGCGGGCACCGGTCTGCCCGATGGCCTGACATACAGAGATGAATTCGTTTCCGCCGCAGAAGCCGCCGCGATCATGAAGTTCATCGACGCACAGCCATGGGTCGCGACGATCTACACGCGCCGTGTGCAGGAATACGGATATACCTATCACACGTCACCCGCGGTCGCGAATGCCGGTGCGGCCACCACGCCGATCCCCCCCGCGTTCTCGACGCTGTGTGCGCGTCTGGTGGAACGCGGCTTGATGACGCGTCCGCCGGATCAGATGATCATCAACGAGTACACGGTCGGACAGGGAATTGGCGATCACGTGGATCATGTTGGACAGTTTGCGGATGAAATCGTCAGTCTCTCCTTGTTGAGCGATGTGGTCATGTCGTTCCATCCGGCGCGGACGGCGGCGGCAGCGGCGGCGGCCGACACACCCGTTCATCTTTTGCTGCGCGCGAATAGCGCACTCGCGCTACGCGGTCCCGCGCGGTACGAGTGGACACATGGGATTGCCAAACGCACGAGCGATGTGATTGGTCTTCGCGCCGGGACAAAGCCCGTGCCGCGTGCGCGACGCGTTTCCCTCACGTTCCGACATATGCGGCACGGCGGCACCTCCGCTGCCAGCACCAGCATCACACCGCCCGCGAAACAATGAGTACTCCGTGCCCTCCGCTGAAACGCGCGACTCCCTCTGTCACTTGTTCCCGTCTCCTGCATTCCATGAGCAGCCATCATTCCCCTTCTCACGATGACTCTCCTCTGTCCGTCATGAGTCACCCTCAGTTTGACATCCAAGAACCCGTTTTCCCTCTGCATTGGTCCGAGCGAACGCCGCGTCTTCCAGTAGTGGCCCATTTCTTCTACAGTGAAACGTCCGCAGATGCAGTTTTGTGTTTGTGCCCAACCGTGACAGAATGGCGGCAGTGGAGGTGCAGGCCCGTCTCACTGCGTTCCTGACGCGCCAAACGGACGTCAAGAGCGCAGCTGCTACGACCGAGAGCACTGCGACGGCGACGGCGACGGCGGCCGGGCCTGTGACGCGACGCGTGTTCAAGACGAGGACGACCCTCGACATCGGCGTCCCCGCTCATATTTGGTGCGTGGCAAGTCGTCCCTCGGATCGCCTCGTGTATCTCCTGTCGTTCTTCGTGGGAAACACAGCTCCCTCTCTGACGGTCAAAGCACGAGGACCAACCTCGTTTCTCGCGCACAAACACAATGACGGATCGCTGGTGCCGACCGAGCTCGCGTTTGATTTTATGCTCTCTGCCGTGGGTGTGGATCTTCAAGGGCATCCCTATCTCAAATTCACAAGAGGGCCGCTTCTCTATCCCGCGAGGGTCAACGCAGACGGGAAGACGGAGATTGGCGAGTGGGCAATCTCGGTTGGGCTTGATCGGGACGAGGAAGGTCTCCTCGAGTAACGTGTTCAGTCACCAGCGATTCCTCGCGCTCTGCAACGCCGCGCTTGAACAGATGACTCGATCGCCGGCTGGCGTTGGTGTGATATCGACTGACGTAATCTGATCGTTTGAACTTGCACGTTCACATGTCCCATCCGCTCACTTCTCCCGTGACTCTCTGCAGATAAAATGGCCATGTGGCGCGCGTCGATCGTTCTCTTTCTGTGTGTCGCTGTTGGGGCGCGCCGAACTGTCCCACGTGCGTCACTGCCTCCGGAGTGTCACATCTTTGTCGACAAAACGGAGGACGAAGTGGCGATATTTGTTGGTCACTGGGCAGAGCTGCTATTTGGCCCGTCTCCCTCGATCTCACTCGCGGGTCTCGACAACATGGGCGGACATCCGTCTGATGCGGGCGACGCCTTTAAGTTGGCGATGCTGAGCTGGGTCGATCGAGAACGGTTGGCAAAGACGATCAGTGATCCGACTCTACGACAACGCTTTGTGGCCGCGCTCGATGGGCGTTTTCGCGCCTCGACAAGCCTCCACGACCTGGCCAGCACCGACTATGGGCCGGAGGAGATGCTCGCTGATGCGCTGCGTGACGTCCCTGAGATAAGGGAGGCGATCCCCATCCTGCCATGGAAGGTGCGTGTCGTGTCGAACGTGTGGTACAACTGTTCCGACGACCTCAAACAGACGGTCTACCGAATTACAGAAGCTGGCACGTGGGGACGAAACGCCGACAAGCACATTACACGCATTCTGAGTACGGACGCCGATCTGATCGCACAATGTACCATCCAAACAGACTGGCGGTTCAATACTTGCCAACGGGACGCCAATCGGGCAGAGAACTACTCTTTTTGGCACAAAGTCGGAGACGTGATCAAACGCGCGATATACTAGACCAACCCCGCGTGTGCGCGTTGACTCCACTATCGTTTTATTTGATCGGTGAAACTCATTGCACACGCCCTGCGTATTGGCCTCCGCTGTCGTGTGTAGTTCTCTCTCGGAAGGCGCAAACGGCTTCTCACTCGTGTTATATTGTTCGCAGATGTCCTGTAACCTCAACCGTGTCCACGAACGCCCTTGCAATCGTCATGGTTCGGAGCTGTGGTGTACGCTCTCGAGCCTGATGTTTTGCATCCTGGCGATCGTCCTCAAGATGATCGCGTACGATGACGCGGGCGAGTTCGCTCCCCGCCCGCCGATGCCGGAGGTCCACGCGCTTGCGGGAATCATGATGTGGCAGGGTATCGCCAGTGCGATGCACCATGCGGCGCCTCTCCGGTGGCGACGCGTGACCATTGTGTTGGACTGGTCCGCAATCGTCGGATTTGGTGCCTATCTCCTTCTGTATTGTCGACCGTTGTTGCACATGACGTTCTTTGTGGTGTGGGGACACGAAGCGCGCCACGCAACGATGGCCGGGCATGTGCTTTTATGCGCTCTGCTCTTTTGTCTTGATTACACCACCCGTGACGATAATCCGTTAGGCTGTTCGTGCCAACGTTGTCCTCCGATGACATTTCACACGCTCTGGCATTTGCTCGCGGCGTGGACGTGCTTTACGTTGGTGCTGCATCTCCGTTTCGCTGCTTTGGTGAAGTTGGCCAATTCCCCGTAAACACCCCTTCCTTCCGATCTGCTCACGATGCGGTTTTCGTGACGCTTGTGTTCTGCTATTTGATTCACGCGCGTGGGATGACACCAGTGGACGCAATCCAACGTGTCCATACTTGGTTGTGGTTCGCAGCCGTAATTCCGATGACGGATCTGAAGACTCCAGTTGTGGCCGCCAAGACCTCCCCGCCCACATCCGCCACGGCGGCTGCGGCGGCAGCAGTTCCGTCGAGCACCGCCCCGGGACTTGGACCGTTTGATCCTCCCGCCTGGGTCCGCACGCTCGCGTTCAAGAACGATGTGCGTCCGGCCACTGCCTATTACCGTCCCTACAACCGGGCGGTCCTCGCACACGGACCCAACATCTTCCATGTCTCCCTGAACGTGATGCATGCGATACTGAACGACACGCTCGAGCCTCAGTTCTCCAAAGACGGATGTCCTTCGCCGGCGGAGCGGCACCTCGCCAATAAACAGTGGGTGAGTCATCTCGATGGGACGCGACTTCTCTCGATCTTCCTGTAGGACTCCAAAACCCCCGATGACCGCGTCAAACATGCCGATTACATGAAATGGTGCGCAATCCTCAACGATTTCGAAGTCGAGATTGAGAACGACGAACCGATCTCGGAGGAGTTTGGTCTGCTGTTCAGCGTCTGAATGTGCACCTGAGCGCTGTGTGTGTTTGCGCTGCATTTCGCGTTCTGGTTTAAAAAAACTAAAAAAATCGTCCCATACCCATTTTATTTTTTGTTTTTTGAATATAGGGTCTCAAAAAAAGAAAATAAACGCGTGCACCGATGCCATCGGGATCCAAGCGCAAAGCAACCCGCGCGCCCTCGGCGTCGGCGGACACCCTCGCGAAGAAACGGACGCTGTCGCGCGCGTCCTCTCAAGTGACCGCCGCAGACGCGTCGCGGCGTTCGCGCATTGACTCGGATACGGACAGCGACCGCGGCGCGACATCTCGCCTCCCGTCGACGCCGGCTCCCTCTCCCGTGACGCGGTCGCATGGCACGAGTGCAGCCGCCGTCGCTCCGGCTGTTCATCCGACCTACCAACGGAAACATACGGTGATTGCACCCTGGGCAAACAAAGGGGGCGTGGGGAAGACGACGGTCGCGTTCAACCTCGCGTTCGCGCTTGCCGCGCGACAGCACAAACGGGTGTTGGTTCTCGACGTCGATGCGAAATGCACGCTGACTGACATGATGCTCGAGTTTTCCACGACGGCGCGTGTCGACGCACGGACGAGTACGGACAACAAACTGATCGGAGAGCAGTACAGCCTCGCCGAATGGGCGGACGTGACGGCCGAGCTCGCGAACGAAGCGACGACAGCGGCACACTTCCCACCCACCAAACTTGCGGTAGTCCAAAAACGAGCACCCGTGCGGCCGTTTCGCATCACACCGCCGTTCACCGCTGCCACGAGAGAGGAGAAAAGCGGCTACCGTGTGCGGCCCGAGAGCGCGGTCAATCCATTTGTCCGTGCTCCTGTGCTCACGGCGTCCAATTCGATCGCGATGCTTCTTCACGATGCGCTTCATCGTCCACGGGACGTCGAGTCGATGTTCGACCCGGCGTCGCCAACGTCGGCGGCACGAGCGCCGACGCGCGTGTGGTCTGCCACCACCGAGCCGAGAGACGAAGCGGCGACCGCGAGCGCATCCTCGTCGTCCTCGACCCAAACGTCGTCCGGGTGCGTGCTTCTTGTGCCCGGGAGTCCCAAACTCGACCGAGCACATTCCCACTATCGCCAGGAGATGGTGTCGGAGACCGAGATCGGCGGGCGCGCGCGACTCTCGACAATGTACGCCGTCATCAACTGCCTGGCCGAGCGGTACGGGATTGACATCGTCCTCCTCGATCTTCCGCCGTCCGACGACTGGACCACGTCGCTCTGGATCTATGCATGCGACGCCCTTCTTCCGTGCGTCGAACCAAGTCACCTCTCGGCGACATCTCTGACCACGTTGGTGAAGTTCACCCTTCCTCGGTGGACCGACGCGCGCAAGGCGCTGTACAACGCACTTCGTGGCGTAAAATCGACGCGAGGATCGCGGTACGTTCCTCCCGCAACGCCGCCCTCGATTTTGTGTGTCTTGGTGAATCGAATCACGGACACGGTGATGGCCGCCACCCCGTCCGACGGCGGACTCGTGCGCACATGCGACCAACTGAGCAGCGATTTTATTTATTTCGTCGACAAGCTCGTTGGGAACGGCACCATCGCGGTTCCCTTTATGCGAAGCGATGACGAGTTGATCCGAGAGAGCGGCGTCCCGCTCGTCCTGCGCGTTCTTCCGGTCGAGGTGCTGCGGCTCGTCGACGAAGACGGGTCGTCGCTTGGCGCTCGCTTGGGCGCCGCCGTACACAGCTACGAATGGCTTGCTCGCATTGTCAGCACGGCGACGCCGGACACCTTCGCTTCGTCGTAATCGTCATCCTCGCTGTTTTCGGGCTGTCCCACTTCCACTTCGCGTTGTGCCGGCTGACTCGTCGTGTGGTTCCGTGCAGCACGTCGACGCAATATGGCAACGGGTGCAGCCGATCCCTCCGAGCAACTCAATTTGCTCATGGACCACATGCAGAACGAGTCGGTCGACCGAGTGACCTTCATGCGCGACCAATTTGAACGATCGGACATTCGAGAATTTGCACGATTCGTCCCCGTTTGGAAGAGTCGAGGCGGCCTCGCACTCTTCTCCTCATGGACAACCGATGCGTATCTGACTCGACAGATGGACTTGTTAGTCGCGGTGTTCCTGGCAATCCGACGGCTGCAAGACACGGCGCTACTCCCGTTCAATGACTTGCCTCTCGACATCCGAGCGATCGTTCGGTTGTGCGCGCGCGAGCGGTCGGGAGCTCCGGAAGTACCGGTGCTGGCCCAGTGGATTCTTGATCCTCCGAAGGGGACAGTGCCGGCTCCTCGCGCGCCACCTCCTCCAATGGCAGCCGCGTCTCGCGCATCGGCGTTTTTGTCGGGTCTGGCGGCCCTGACAGTTCCAATGGCGGTCTCGCCGGTGAAATCGCACGCGGTTGCCGTCGAGGAAACGTCGCGAGGCAACCGGCCCGAACGAACTGCACAAATCCACGGTCGGGACGATCGCGAACGAGACCATGGACAACTCGACCGGGGCCGAGACCGGCGAGACTCGAGAAGTCGCTCGCGGCACCGCGAACGACGCGATCGAAGTCACTCGAGAAGTTCATCGCGAGACCGCGCGCATCGCCGGAGAGAGTCTCGAGAGGATGAAGAGGAAGGTCGACATCACCGTCGCCACAACACCCGTGATGACGATCGGCGCCGGCGGGACGATGCGGACGATCGCGATCGCGATCGTTCTCGTCGACGTGAACGCGATGACCGGTCATCGAGTCGTCGTCGCTCGCGCACGGAAGACGATCACCGGTCCGAACGGCGAGATCTTCGATCGCCTCGAACGGATCGCGACGAACGAAATTCGACACGGGAGGGCGCGTCTCGAGTCAAACCAGATCCCGTGAACCCGGACGCGTCGTCCTCTGTCGTCGTTCCCGAGGGGTCTCCATCTCTGAACAAAGACGACTCGAAAAACTGCACGTCGTCTTCGACGAACGTGCCGCGTCGGTATCCCGACCCGCCGCCCCACTACGTGTGCGCGAAATGCCACGTCAGGGGCCATTGGCTCGAAGACTGCGCCCGGTACCGCTGTCACGCGTGTGGGAAGAAAGGACACTCGCTGCGCGAGTGTCCCAAGCACCAGACAGGCGTGAAAGACGCGGCTCGAGAGGAATGGGAACGGAAACAGACGAATCCGAACACATCGCCTGCGCCGCCCGCCGCCTCCGCCTCCGTCGTCAGCAGCAGCATCAGCAGCGGTGTCTCTCTGTCCATGTCCGCGCTCGTGCCGTCACCGTCGGCATCATCGACCCCGTCGTCGCGTGTCGTCGCCACGCGCATGGGCACCCAACTGTCCATTCCCATTTCACGTCCGGTTTCAATTCTCGGACCGCTTGCACCCCTGCCACCCGCGGTCTCCGTTCTCCCTCCCGTTCTTTCGTCGCCGCGTGTGTCGCCTCCTCTTTCTCTTCCGATGAGTGCGCCCACCACGCCGCCGTCCCGCGCAAAGGGTTCAATTCGCGCGCCGACGGCCGCGCCCAAGTATCCTCCCGCTCCGACCGGGTACTGCTTTTACTTCAAAAAGACGGGCCGATGCGACTATGTCAATTGCAAATTTGGACACCTTCCCCCTGATCGTTGAGCAGTGTATGAAACGACCGCGGGGTCGTCGAAGGGATTTGTATGAAATGTGTGACCTCAATTGGTGTTGGATGTTTCAGTTGGCAAATCCGCTTGCGTCCTCTCGCGTGTGTGCGTTGACCTCAATTGAGTGTTCTTGTAGATCCGCGCGGAGTGGCCGCGAAATGTCCGCCGGGGAGACAAAAGATGACAACACTGCCTACAAAACGGTGTGGGTCGAGCGAAGGGATGGTCAAGGCAAGACGTACTTTCATCTCCCTCGCTATTGGACCCACTTCAAGAAACTCGGCGAAGGCGCGTTTGGGACGGTGGTGTTTGCGAAGGATTCTCGTCCGCTGCCCGTGGTTCGACCCGGGGCCGCCATTAAACAGGTGAAGCTGCAGGGGCTCGTCGACGGAGACGATTCCACTCTCGCCGATCTTCTTCGGGAACTTCAAATCATGCGACATTTGAAAACCCATGCACCCGACCACTTCAATTTGGTTCAGATGGTCTATCCGTTCCTCCCGCCGCCCGAACGGAAGGTCGACTCCGTCTATCTCCTGATGCACTATCGAGGACACCCGATTTATCCGGCCCTGCGTGTCTCTGTCCCAAGTGTGTCGGACGTGGCGTCGATCATGTTTCAACTCCTCTCCGGTCTTCAAGCGCTGCACGCCCTTGGGATTGTTCATCGGGATGTTTCCTACCACAACGTGCTTGTGTTTAAACAGTCTGCTCCCTCCCCTGCACATCTCTCGACCGGACAGATTTCGATTCCCTCGGCCGCGACATCCGCGGACACGAGTCCCCTCACGCCGGTCCCCTCTGCCTGCGCGCCGCCCTTGCCAGCGACATCCGCAAGATCCACAACGACGTGCTCCTCGGTCTCGGAACGTCCTCCTCTCTATCACGGGTATCACGTGTCGATTGGCGACTTTGGACAATCGTGTGTGGACCGCACACGACTCGTCGAAACCAAAACGGACACCAAGACACACAACGACGTCGCCCCTCGGATGTCGGGCTATAAGACGACGCGATGGGTCCGCGCGCCCGAGTTGTGCGTCTCCGCCTCCGAGCATCGCTACGATTGTTCAATCGACCTCTGGGCCGCAGGATGCTTATTCTACGCATTACTCACGGGCGTGCCGCCATTTCAGGGTACTTCGAAATGTCAGTTGCTGACCATTCTTGAGGGTCTTGGCGTGAAAGACGTGTGGTCGGGCGAACGACGGACCGCATTGACCACGGAAGACGCGGTCGAGTTCGAGGACGTGATCGCCTTGGTTGATCGGCCGACGGCGCGCGCACGGCTCGAAGCGGACATTCGCAAGCACCGGAGCTCGGTGCCTGACTCGGCGATCAATCTCCTCTGTGCGCTTCTCGAGGTCGATCCGAACGCGAGGATCACCGCGGACGCGGCGCTGGCGTCGCCGTTCTTTGACGACGTTCGCCACGCAACCTTTTGTCCTCCGCGGATCGTGGCGCCGGCATCGTTGGCGAAGCTCGCGTCTCTCCCAGTCGATTCGTCCGTTGTCATTCGAAACGCGCCGAAAGATCCATGTTGTCGAAATGCCTACTGGTTGAAGAAGTTCCGCGCGGAAGTCGCCCAGTATCCCCGCGACGACGTCGAGCCACCTGCTCCGGTCTCCCCGATCTACCCGGACGCGCCGCATATCGACCACGTCTGTCAGGTACACGAGGAAGAACAGCGTGCGCGCGCCCACGCAGAGGTCGATGTCGTGGAAGCCGTCGACAGTAAACAGCCCCCATGTGACCCATCCTCAAAGTCGGGTGCAAAACGGCCGCGCGAGACGGGTTCTCACGCGACCGGTGGATCTCCGCCAAAACGGCCGTGCGGCGGAGAACCGACGACGGCGACGGCGGCTCCCGGCGCAGTGGTCCCAACCCCGTCCCCGGCGGTCACTGCGGCGTCGCCTGCGTCGGCTGCGGTCGCTGCTCTCTCTCATCCTGTTCTCTGATGACCTCCTCAGTCGATCTCCTTGGCTGTATTTCATCCTCATCGCGATGACACGTGTAGAGATAAACGGAGGCGGAATGAGTCCCAACTCGTGCGACTACTGCGGGGAGGGTTTCGAACCCGGCGATGCCGATGGTCCGGAAGACATCGTACGGGGTAAATACACCGACGTTATCTGTCGACGCTGCCAGCCCGAATCCGTGAAAGGACACGTTCGCACAGATCTGTCGGGTCGGTTGGCCGTGTTTTTTGAGGACAAAACATTCATTGAATGTGACGTATCCTCGCGCGACATCCCGTTGTCATCGCCCTCTCAACGTCCGAGGCTGACACATGACCAATTCGTTCGCATTTCCAAGACCACCATCGGACCCACTCGCCACATTCTCTTCCTCGCGTTTGTGGGGGCCACCGCGGAGCAGCGGGATGCCATGGACGGTGACAAGGACGACAAGGACGACGGCCACTCCGATGCGACGGCGTCTTTGGTCTGTGCGAAGATGCCCTCGTTTGAGACGCTCTCGCGGCTCTTAACTCCAGGCATTCGGCGTCGCAACGATGATAACCGGTATGTGATTCGCGTGGAGCAGAACGATGTGTGGGCGGCGTACATCGCGCTCTTTTTGTACTCTCCCCTCGCGGGCGAGAGCGCCGTTGCGCGCGGGCAGTGGCGAAAGAGTAAACTGGCGTCTTCGTTGATGAGTACGGCGGCGACGGAAAGCGATCGAACCGATCTCGGATCTCTGATACAGGCCGAGACGGCGGAGGGATATGTCACCATCACCGGCTCCGTTGTCATCGAATGCATGCAGGTGTTGAACAACATCATCGGACTGGCGGAGCTCGTCTGTACCTACCATACTGGGCCGCCCCTTTCTCCTCCGCTGTCTGGCGCCGCAGAACAGCGACGACGTGGGCGATCGGAGCTTGCCCGTGCGACACGAACCATCGAGGAGGCCAATGCGGCATTGGAGACCACCGACCGTCGCCTCGCCGATGCCTTTGAACAAACGGCAACCCAGCGCATTGACGAGTTTCTCCGAATGCAAATTCGCCCTCCAACGAGGCGTGTCCCATTCTACACGCGCGTCGGAGGAAAGCGTCCGATGGCAGCTGTTGCCGCCGCCGCTGTCTCCACAGGTTCTCCGTCGACGCCGAAACGCGTACGTCGTGTCGCCTCCGCTTCATCCGCCGCCGCCGCTGCTGCGTCGACATGACGTTCTCCGTCGCGCGCAGGCCGCGATCTCGATTGTTCACCCTCGCCGCGTTCG
>Ga0116227_10012241_pt1 | contig 14056 bp, 6 predicted proteins | sample S1TSphgellanicum_FD_89693 | JGI IMG/M metagenome (GOLD analysis project Ga0116227, IMG submission 89693) | Host-associated microbial communities from peat moss isolated from Minnesota, USA - S1T2_Fb - Sphagnum magellanicum MG | ecosystem: Host-associated > Plants > Peat moss > Unclassified... | reverse complement strand
ATTGATTAGCCATAGTGAACCAATACCCGCCAACTTTCCATGAAAGATGGATGTTATGTAATTAAAAAATAGTTTGTTATTGAGTTCCAATCCCCTAACTAACCATGGTGGTTATATTTGTTGCTTTTTGTTATTAATTATTCCATTGTATCTTTTATTAGTGAATATTTTCCAAATTTCAACTTGAAAAATATGATTTTGACTTATATAAACAAATTTTCATGCGAAAAATGGCTTAAATTTGCAAAATTTTGAATTAAAAAAATTCCAAATGGCTAGAATCTTATGATAATTTTTAAAAGGTAGCCAAGAATATATAACTTTTTTTTTCCTTACTTTCATATCTATTATGTAGCCAAATTTCGTTACATTATTTTATGGATGATCCGGTCAAAACCTATAACTAAGAACCAAAGGGATTATTTTGGAAAAGGATTGCACGTCCTTTTTCCCCAAAAACACTTTTACATGAAATGAAATTTTGAATCAATTTTTTTATAACTTGTTGTAAATGATATTTAAATGTTCCCCAATGCATCATATTTTTTTTTGTTATTCATTATTAAATAAATATGAATTTTTAAAAGTGTGCAAATTCCTTACAAATTCAATGTTTCATTTTGAAAATGATCAAAATTTTAAGTCATGCCCAAATTTTTTTTTTACATTCATTAGTTTTATTATACTTTAAGTTATAACTTTTTTTCATACATCATGTACATTATAACCCATTTATATGCGGTAAAAGACTTTTGAAATTCTAAAATTTTGAAGCAATTTTGAAACATTCTTTGAATTTTTAAAATTTTAGAATTCCACATTTTTAAAAGTATAAATGTTTTTTGAATGTGCCTAATATATTCTTATTGTCTATATTTTTTCAATGAATTTTTTAATATTATATGAGTCCTTTTGATAGTCCTTTGCAAACTTGACTCATCTGATGCAATAGGTGTACATTTTCAAATGTTCTAAATTAAAACCAAAGCTTAAAACACTAGTACAAATCAGCCAAAAAATAATCATTCCATTTATGACTACATGCGATTTGTAGTCATTTGCGATTAGATTTGGAAATATTTGTAACTACAAGACCAACTTTTAACTATTTTGGTCACTTTCACAACTATGATGCAACTATTAGAAAATTTCATCCTATTGGTTGCTTCAATTTTACATTTATTTTCATCCATTAATGGGTTGATATGACCCATTAGTCACAATAGTCACCAAATTAGTTGCATCCCAAAAGTATTCTACAATGACATAGGGGTGTATTTTAATGTATGTATTATATGCATACATATGTATATTGTTCATATAATGAATCTCAAAATTAATATTTGAACTTTGAATTTTTTATTCAAATCTGAAAATTGTTATTTTAATTCTTTAAAACATTACTTGAATTTGAAGATGATATTTTTAATTTAAATTCGAAAAGACTTATTTGATCTAAAAATTTATTTTTAATTTTTAATTTAAATTTTCGATCCAAAAATTAGTATTTATGTTCAGAAAATTATTAATTGATCATAAAAATGGACATTTTAATTTTGAATATTTTCATATGAATATGAAATTTATATTTCAGCTTTGAAAGTTTTGCATTAAAATTTTAAATAATCATTTGATTCGAACCATAAATTTAAACTTCAAATTATTATTTTGGATTCTCAAAATTAATACTTCAAGTCTGAAAATTAATAATTGAGTCCAAAAATGGACATTTCAATTTTGAATATTTTTATTTGAATATGAAATTTGACATTTCAATTCTGAAAATTGTTATCTAAGTTCAAAAAACTTATTTGATCTAAAAATTGATATTTGAATTCTAAATTATTAATTTTGAATCTAAAAATTATTATTTGAATCTGAAAGTTGACATTTCAATTCTGAAATTTGTTATTTAACTTCAAAAAAATTATTTGATGTAAAAATTAATATTTGAATTCTGAATTACTATTTTGGAATCCTAAATTTATATTTTAATTCAAAAACTTATTGATTGAATTTCAATGGTTTTTTCTACTAGTGTTATCCATAATAAAATCATTTTTATAAATAATTATAAATGATTATGTTTATTAAATCTAAGTGACACAAAATAATAATTATTATAACATAGATGTATATTATATAATTTATATTCTATATTAGAAGAAATTGATTAAATAAATTAATGTGACATTACTTTAAAATCATTGTAATTATTTCAGATTGGAATTAATTAGTATGTGCATAATTATTTTCTAATAGAATATAATTATTCACACTCTTTAATTTATAACTTCAAAACCTGAATTAAAAATTTGGAAAAATTATAGTGTAGTTAAAATAATTATTTTATTGATCTTAAATTCACAAATTATTATATAATAATATTATCTTAAGAAATTCTGTGATTAATCATCTATGATAAATATTTTATAGTAATTTTACAGTGATTATGAAAATTAATGTTTAACAAATTATTTTATTTATAGTTAATAATTACCAAGAGAAAAAAATTACTTGACCTATAATAATTTTGACACAATAAATGTAATTTTACAATAAGTAATGTAATTAGTTGAATAATAATTAAAAAAAATTCGTGTAAGTATTTACTTTTTAATAATAATTGTTAATTCATTACTAATAATTTTAAAATAAATATTTAAAATTTTAAAATTTGAAATTATAGTCATTAAATTATTTTTACATTAATTATATGATATATAATTCGATCAGATTATAAAAATTAATAAAATAATTTTAAATATTTTATTTATTTATTTATTTATGAATTATGTATTAATAATTTGTGTGTAACTAGATAGCTATTTTGTTAAATATTAAAAAGTTACTTTTTATTTAAGTAATTGATAATGAATACTGAATATTTATAACTTAAATATACGTAAATTTAATCATTATTAATTAAATGATTATTTAATTATCTAGTACTTGAATTGTTTAAAAATTTAAAAACTAAGAAAGTAAGGAATGAAGAAAGTTTTGGAATTACAACTTAGTTTGTAAATAAGTTGCAACTTCAACATTTATCCCATATTGTTTGTCTTTCATCCTATTTTGAATAATATATAAACAAAGGGGGTGTGGCCATCCAATTTCACATTAAAAAATTTCTGCACATGGGATGAGCTAATCAAAAGGTCCAACCCAAAACAAAAAAAACAAATAATGCACAATTCTAAAATACTTACCTCCCCAACCTACTTATTAATCTAGTTAGGTAGGTACCTAATTTGATTTATCCATCTAGGTTGACCTATGTACTTACCTACCTAAATATTACCAACCTAATATTAATATTGTTATTAAATTAAAATTTGTAATGCCACGTGGCATATTTACATTGGGCCATGTGTCATAATATAAGATCATCCAAATATTTGAATTGAACGTCCTAGATTATTTCAAAATAATAATAATAATAATAATATAAATAATCAAATATTAAAACACGTGGCAGCACATGATTTGCCTTCAATTGTGACCAAAATAGGTGCATCTTAATGGCATATGACAATACGTATACAATGGAGTCAAAAAATGAAATGTATTTGTTGACTTTTTCTTTCATACAATACCCTTTGTCATTTGCGACTAATTTATCACATGCGATTTGTCTTGGGCGATTAAAAGGATTTTAATTGCAATGTCTCTTGGGACTAAAATTTAATCACAAAAAGTAGTAAAAAATACATGTTTTTTTCTTCTAGTGAAATTGGATGAAATGAATTTTTATTCTAAATTCCTTGACATTCATATGAGGGAAAAAGGGCTAACTTGCCATGATTATTATGGTTCTAAATGGTACTAAAAAAATAAATGTTTGATTTTGACTAATTATATCTAACATCTGACACCCTTTTTGGCTCCTAGTTATGTGTTTTGATTCGATGTCACTTTGATCACATCACAAAATCTTTGAAAAGAACTTTAACCTATTCCAAACAACTTAAAATATGTCATTAATAGGTAGTAAAAACAACCTTGACCTATCCTTGTGTTTTTTTGTGGCAAACTTTTGCAACCTAGCAAAATAAAAATTCAAAAAAAGAAAAAAAAAAAAAGAAAAAAGATTTGTGATTTAAAAAAATAATAATAATTAAATTAACCACATTTAAACCTAGGCCTTCCTAGGTTGCCACTTGTTGTACCACACTTTTGTAAAAATGCTACAGCCCTCATAGGAAAGTGGCCATTTAATGTTAATTCATCCAGGGGATTTTCACTAGTGGACGTACTTAAGGAATTTGAAAAAAAAGGTCATTAGCTATGCATAAAACATTTAATAATTACCCAGTATGATAATCCCTTGGTAGTTTCAACACTAATTAAATTATTTGTAGAAATGTTGAAATTTTCAAAAAGTATTTTTTTCAAAGAACATAGAAATTGTGAAAGAAAATAAAGAATCTATAAAAATATTTAATTTCGACATGTAATTTTCAAATTTAATTAATTTTTTAACAAACATATGTTAAAGGCTACCTTTATACTATAATACCATTTTCTTGTGAAGTATATCTTCATATAACACCTATTGCTCACCGAATGGGTTATAAAGAGGAAACAAGGTTGAAGTTAAACCACAATTCAAACATAATAAGCATCTAGTGGATCATGTGTTAGTGTGTGTTGGTTCATTTTAACCCAAATAACTTAGTTTGCATTTTTGCAAAGTTATCAATGGTTTTACCAAGTTCAAATTAAAATATGAATAAATGCATGTCTTAAGGCACATCTTGCTTTTTGGACAAATTTCAAACCTTGTATGTGCATTGTGGGAATTCTCAAATCTTGTACTTTGAGGAACTTGTTTGACATTGTTGTCAATTTAATTATTTAGTGTAATATATTCCAAATTAATTAAATTGCTTGTGAACAAAAAATAAATTAGGGATAGTTAGGTTCTTTTTTTTTTCCACTCTATGATATAAAACATTTGGCAACTTTTTCAAAAAAAAGAAACATACATAGGATAATATATATATATTTAAAATATTACATAGGATTGTACCCCTTGTTGATGTTATCCTCCCTTTCTAAAGGTAGCTTTTCTTTATTAGGTGAAGTAAGACACATGATGTTTAAATTATGCATTTTGATCTAAGGTCCATAAGCTTCAATTCAGACCAAGATAACAAAATTGAAACTTGGTTTAGGTACTTCATACCTATTGTGATTCATATTAAATAGTTCATGGGTGCTTTCATAATTTATTTATTTTTTGGAAGACCCTTATTCATTGGCCCATCATCAATTTTTTTGGAACATTGGGGTGTGATTCCTTTTGATGGGAATACCTCTTTAGACCCCAATTGCAAAATAGCAACAAAAGTATTCCTTAGCCCACCTTTTCAGTTTACATACATGGGAGTTGAACTTTGGGCAAACAATATGGGATAAAACCAAGGTGCTATTGGGAACATCTCAGGGAATATATTTGAGAACATTTTGGGAACATGATAAAAACACAAAATTGAAAACAAAGAAAAAAACAAAAAATTACTCTTCCCTTCACCCTTTCAAATAAAAAATAACTAGACCATTCATGAATCCGTGCTAAACATTCCCATTGATTACATGATATTTTTCTAACTAAACATGTTCATCAACATTTTTTGCCTAGGCTAATCCCCTTTTTTAAGAACTAGGATGCCTATTGACTTGGTTAGTCATTAGAGTAGTCTTGTCTTTGAAGTTAAATTACATTTAAATTTTTACTTGTGGCATTGAAGTATCATTTTTATCGACTTTTTAACATTACAAAAGGTGAGTTTTTCATAGTGGTATGGTGTGGGTGCTAGTTCACCCATTTAAACCAATTTCCAAGTCATCTAGCTAGGATATATTATAAACATTTGACATATAGGTTTTCACTTTTAATTGGTCTTTTAACTATGTTATTTTTTTATTGATATTTTTGTGATGCATTTCACATTACTTTCTACTTCTAATTCATGTAGTCAATTGGTTTTTTATGTTTTATGTTCAAATGGCATTTCACAAGCGTGAATTTGAACCCAACTCATTGATATTCAACCTTTCATGGCCAAGTAATGAGGTTTCAATGCCTATTACATTGAATTGTTTTTTTTTTAGGGGTGAAAAATCATAAAAGAGAGACATTATGACAAAAGTGAATATTATGTGACAAAGTTTTCCTATATTTGTGTTTTGGGGAGAGTTCACTCCAATTTCCTTTAAGATTTAAGTTTTGATTTTGTTTTTGTTTTTTAAAAAAGTCATTGAATATTCAATAACTCTCACACCATAAGTTTAAACAATATGAAATCACCTCTATGCACCCCTACTCACCAAGGGTTTTCCAACAATACCAATTGTGCAATGGGAGGCATGACCTGGTTTGGGGGATTTCAAGATGAAAAAAAAACAAACAACCTTTTTTAATGGATAGATTTTTCTATTGCCCTTTATTTCATTTTATTTTCATGTTTCTATTAGTCACCTTGTAAAAAAACTTGATGATTTGGAATTTCTTTTCCTTCTAATTTGGCAAATTTAGGCCTTTTTTTGTGTTCAAATTCCTTTGCTTACATCAAAATGCCATTTTTTAGGCTTTAAAATGGCAAAATTTTGGCCGTAATAAAAGCACTATGGTTATGATAGGTTGAACTGAAAGCTATGTTTCATGTGATAGGTGCAATTTGTTTTCCATGTTTTAGATTATAATGGCTTAAGAATAAATATTTAATGGGTTTGATTGTACTACATGGGCTTTGATTCCCTAGTCATTTGATTTTCTCTATTGTGTGGAGTTCCTTTTTACTAGGTAAACATAAAGAGGTGAAACTCTTCTATGTAACAACTCTTTTTTTTTTTCACATTTCATGTGAAGAGCTCAAAACCAAATTTTTGACTTTCACTTAGGAACTTTATTTTTTTTGACCATGCTCTTTTTATGTCAAATGGTTTGTGAGGAGCTCAAATCAAAACAAGCCTAGATTGTTCAATTAGGCTTTTTCATAGGGCAAGTTGGTGTGCTTTGCGTGAAAAAACATTATTGGTAGGAGTAAGGGAATTTAAACGAAGAACTGATTTTTTTTCCCCTATATTTATCATGTGTTGTATGCGAGAGCATCCTTGGAGGAATTTTAAATTAAATGGGGGTATTAGGTTTTTACAAGCTATTCAAAAATTTAAAAATATGTTATTAAAAACGGGCCCCCTTTAAAACCCAAATAGAAATGTGGTGAACATTTTTTGAAAAATAAATTTTATTTTTCAAAATTTGACAACTCCTTCCTTGTATATGAAAAATATGTGAAATAATATTCCTTTTATTTCTATTTTTGACATTTGTGTATAATTTCACACCAAAGAAAGGTTGAGGAAAATTCATTCCTTTGTTATAACGTGCAATTATTCTTATGCAATATCGTTCAACATATTGTACCTAGTGTCTCATATTGAAAGATATTATTTGGTTTGGCATTCATGGGTGGCATATATGAAGCTTTTTAACATGTGTTCCATTACAAACATGATTAGTACAAACTTATGAAGTTCATAAAAGGTTCTATGCAAATCTCATTAACGAATGCATAGTGAACCATCACCCAATAATGTGAAGTAATGAATAGGAAGGAATTTGTTTAATGAATTTGTCAAGGATGGATCTTGCCAAAACTTGTGTTTTCAATATAAGATGTGTATTTATTGCAAAAATTACATCAATTTTGTAAAATAAATTTGAAAAAAAACCTCTTTTTTTGGGGGTGAGGGGAAGGGAAGGATTTTTTTAAAAAAAAATTCTTTGGTCCCATGGGGTTACCATCAAATTCACAAAAAGCTCCCCAAGATGTTTGGAATAACACCTCAAATTTATCCCATATGGTTTGCCCAAAGTTCAACTTTCATGTATATAAACTAAAAAAATGGGCCATAGGGGAACGTGCATGGGTGCAAAGAGGTTCTCCAATTGGGGGATGCCCAATGTTCCAAAAAAATCGATGATGGGCCAATCAATATGGCTCCTTCAAAAAAAGAAAAGTTATGAGCACACCCATGAACTAATTAATATGAATCCCACTATATAAATAATTGATAACAATGTTGGATTGTTTTTTTAATACATACAAAATTAACTTAAAACTAGTTTAATATTTGTGCAAAAATTTCAAAAGGCATTTTTTTTTATGCAAGTAAGCTAGGCAATCCTCTAGTGTGCCTTTTTGTAACCCTTTCTATCTATGGTGCGGATATACCCATTGAATGGTTGAGAAATTTCCATGGTTATTATCCATTTAAAGATATTTCACCTTATTCAAACAAAATAATTTAAATATGTTTTTCCTTTTCAAGAAGTCCACAAGCCATTGTAGCAACCTTGTGTTCTTCAACCAAAGCATCTTTTGCAATAGGCAAATGGCTTGTATTACCTTGCCTTACAATTGGTCTTCCATGTATTTTTGGATCCTCGATGTAATTAGTTCAGTCTTGTGCATCATACACCAATGCAAGTCCTTGTGCAAAATTGGGTACCAAGTTACCCACTCCTCCTACAACATGGGCACTCACCTTCAAAAGGATTGACACAATTTTGGAGCCAACAATGACCAAATGGGCAATTTAGTGCCTGTTTTCATCTTCCACATATCTAATTTCATCACCTTTTTTATCATCCACAACATGAATGCCATCAATACCTTCACACAAAAAGTGGAGATAAACTATTTCAATCCCCATCAACCTATCAACAAGTTGACATTGTTGTTTGGTTCCTCCAATGGTGAAGAAAACATTGCATGGTACTTGTTGTTGCAATTGAAAAAGTTATTTTGTCATCCCAACCAACTTTTTTGTTAACTTTCGATATAATTGTTGTTTCATGCATTTGATTTTTTGGTTTGTTTTGCAAACACCTCCTCCAATTTTGTTGATATTTTTGCAACAATTTGCTTTTCAGATGATCAAATTTCAGTTTTCATGTTGCAAATTTCAACTTTTATCACTTCAAAGTTATCGTGAATGAATTGCTCCAAGTTTGTAGGTTCTTGTAGTGACATTCGATGAAAGGATCTATGCAATTGCAAATCACCACTTTCAAAGGTTTCTTTTTGGGTATGTTTAAATTCTTGTTTGGCACTTGGTAAATTGATTTCCACATCTTTGAGGCCTTGGAGGTGTCACTCCAACACAACATGGGTAGCCACTTCACCCAAAAGGGTTACAACTTTATCCTCCATATTTTGTTAAGGAAATCATGATCATCTCTTTGCACATCTACTTGTGGCCAAGGATGCACAAGTTCCAAATCAAGGTTTGTTGCCAATAACTCCTTTTTCAAATTTTCAACCAATTCCACTTGTTTTGTTTTGCACAGCCCTTGGCCTCAACACACCTTTCATTAGTGTAACCCCTTGGCAACCTTGGGGACTATTACACAAGTTTTCAATTGGGCTTAGCACATGGTCATGGACAAGTTGAATCGTTTGGATTTCAGTCTTGGAAGACTTCACCAATATGTCAATGAAAACATGACCGAACATTTGATTGCAAGTTAACTCCACAAAAATCTCCAAGCCATTCACACAAATCTTCATGAGATTCTTTTCATTTTCACAAATTGCTCCCATTTTCAAGTCGGCAAAATGGTGTTTCAACACCACCTACAAGCATACCAAATTCCGATTAATAGTGCATCTAAATGTGAAATATGATTTCAAAGCAAGTGTAAGTTGGAGAGTTCAAAATGATTATCTTACTAGTTCATGATTAGGTTGTAACTACATTACATTAAATGTTGAATGTGGATTGAAAAGTAAATATGTTTTGAAAGGCCTTTCACTTGAACTCGTGGAAAGAATCTTAGGGTAAAGGTCGTGACATCTTCATCTCCACATTGTAACCTTCGTCCAATGTAAATGGCTTGCACATCAAATTGTATTGACCATTGCAAACGTCTTTCACTTTTCACTACAACATCTTCAAGCTCCAATGTAGCGGGGACAAATAACCTAGTGATTAAACTTAACAACTTACACTAATAGCTAAAATTTAATGGTTAGATTTAGTGACTTAAAATAATGCCTAAACCCAATGGTTAAACTTAATGGCTTGAAGTAATGGTTAAACCTAATTGTTAAATTTAGTGATTTAAATTAAAATTAAACTTAATGGTTAAATTCAATGATTTAAAATAATGGTTAAACTTAGTGGTTAAATTTAATGGCTAAATTTAATGATGTTAATTAATAACTAAACATAATGGTTAAACATAGTGACAAAACTTAGTGGTTTAAAATAATGGCTAAACGTAGTGATTATATTTAATGGTTAAACTTAGGTTGTACCTATTGGTCAAATTTAATGTTTCAATTTAGGTTAAATTTAATGGTTAAGCATAATGGCTAAAATTAGTGGTTAACTTTAAATTAAACCTAATGGTTGAAATTTGGCTAAACTTAATGGTTAAATCTAATGGTTAAACATAGTGGTTAAACCTCATGGTTACACCTAATGATAAAATTAAGTAGGTAAGTGCATGGATAGGTAAATAGATAATAGGTGGGTAGGTGGGTAGGTGGGTAGGTAGGTACGTGAGAAGGTATAGTTAAATTTGTCGTAGGTAAATAATAAGTAGGTACGTAAGTGGGTGGGTAATAAATAGGTGAATAATTAATTAAATAATAGGTCAATGAATGAGGAAGTGGTAGATACATAGGGTAGTAGACCATGTCATATTTGATTAAGGATTATTGACCATCTTAATTAAATGTTCAACTTGAGTAAAAACCATTAGTTATTTTTACTAAAGATCATTAGCCATTTTGAATAAATGTTCAATTTAATTAAGGACCATTGGTCATTTTGACTAAAAATCTTTAACTATTTTGATTAATTGTTCAATTTGACTAAACACCATTGGCCATTTTGACTAAAGTTATACAACTTGACTATGTGTATCTAATCAAATAAACCATTATAGTCAAATTGATCAATCAACACATACATTTGTCATTAAAGCCTTTGCTTTTTAATCAAATGTACATGTTTATTAATCAAAATAACAAATTAATCAATTTGAACCTTTTTAAAAAACATGATTTGTAGTAGTGTGAAGCCTTATGGTCGTTTAAAAATCATATGTTATATACCCTATGTACATTGATTTTATGCAATCCTCTTGATCTAACTGTTAGATCAAATAAATTTTGATTCAAAATGAACTTTGAATTAAAAATGTTGTTGTGTTAATTGTAAAGGTTTTTTATTTGTGTTTAGGATAACCAAAGTATGCCATAAAATTTTTAGTTTATAGTGTACTATAATATTTGTTATACATCACCTTTTTTGAACAACAATGGTTCACCTTTAATGTGCTTTCACCTATTAGTATTCAACTTTTAACTACTCATACATGGATTTGATAAACTATATCATCAACAAAATAGTTGGGCCCCATAAGATGTATTCCATAAGGAGGTTCTAGTTTGATTCCTGCCATTTAATAATAATAAAATTTACAAATGCATTAATAAAGGTGTTCAAAGGTTTACCAAAAATGAAATGCATTGATGGTCATCCCAATAAAGAATAAGGCAAAAACACATTAAAGTGTTAGAAAATCAATAGATTGTTGTCACTTTTCAAAGCCCTTTTCTAGTGTAGTTGAAAATTGGTTTAAAATATGAATATTTAGATGATATTGAAAGTAACATTTTTTTCCATTTCCAATTTCAAGTCATGATGTTATAAGACATATAAAAAATATCACAAAAGAATGTTTTTGAAAAGAATTATTTTTAAATGCTTAAAAAGGTTTTAAAAATAAATATAGTTTTTAGGATTTTAAAAAATTTATAACATAATAAATTAAAATCACATTCCATTCATTCAATGGATCTTTATTTTTGAGAACATAATTCATCCTATATCCCAAAGTTTCAAACATATAAAATTAACACATTGTAAAATAAAAATTCATATCCATGAGTTTTAGAGGTGTGAGAAAAAGCGTGGGAAAAATTCAAAAGTCCATTACTTATTGGTTATCCATTATTTTGATTTTTTTTTTCATTTTTGGAAGGTTGATTATGATAGTTTTAAATAATGAATCTCTTTTTTATTATTTCAATGAATTTTATTTTTTTATTTTCTTTTATTTAACGAATATAAAAAAAACTGCCATTATGATGTCCATATAAGATCACCATAGTGTGCAAACACCCAACATAGTAAATATGATATAAAAAAATTTAGAACCCAAACTTTCATAATCATTTTTCTTTCATTCACACATTAGAAATCATTTAGGATTTTAATATTACAATGAATCTGATAAGATTGACATATTAATATGTTCAACACATTAAATTGTCCCATAATTTCTGCCCCTACCATTAATTTAAGCCAAAAGTGGTGATAAATAATTTTGAAAATAAAGGTTTCATGTAACTAATAAGAAGGTTCAACATGCATTCATGAGGCATCCAATTTTTCTTTTTGGGGGGGGAGGGAGGAGAGGGATTTAAAAAAATAATTCCTTGGTCCCATGGGGTTACCATGAAATTCACAAAATGTTCCCCAAGATGTTCCTAATAACACTTCAAATTTATCCCATATGCTTTGCTCAAAGTTCAACTCTCCTGTATATAAGTTGACAATGTGGGCCATAGGGGAACACATGGGTGAAAAAATATGTTTCAATTGAAGGATGCCTAGTGTTCCAAAAACTTTGATGATGGGCCATTAAATATGGTTCCTTCAAAAAAATTAATTGTGAACACACCCATGAACTAATTATTACGAATCACACTATATACATAATTGATATCAATGTTTGATTGTCTTTTCAATACATACAAAATTAAATTTAATCTAGTTTAATATTTGTACAAAAATTTCAAAAGGAACAAACTTTTATGCAAATTAAATGGGGCAATCCTCTAGTGTGCCATTGTTTAACCCCTCGTTTTTATGACGTGAACACACCCATCGAATGGTTGACAAATCTCCATGGCTATTATCAATTTTAAGATATCTCACTCTACTCAAACCAAACAATTTGGATATGTTTTTCCCTCTCAAGAAGTCCACAAGCCATTGCGTAGCAACCTTGTGTTTTTCAATCAATGCATCATTTGCAGTAGGCAAATGATTTATACTGTTTTGCCTTACAATTGGTCCTCCATGTATTTGTAGATCTTCGATGCAATCAGTTACGTCTTCTGCATCATATGCCAATGCAAGTCCCTGTGCAAAATTGGGTACCAAGTTACCCACTCCTCCTACAACATGAGCAGCCACCTTCAAAAGGACTGACACAATTTTGAAGCCAACAATGACCAAATGGGCAATTTTGTGCCTGTTTTCATCCTTCACATACCTAATTTCATCACCTTTTTGATCATCCACAACATGAATGCCATCAATATCTTCACACAAGAAGTGGAGTTAAATTACTTCAATCCCCATCAACTTATTAACAAGTTGACGTTGTTGTTTGGTTCCTCCAGTGGTGAAGAAAACATTGCATGGTACTTGTTGTTGGTGCAATTGTAAAAGTAATTTTGTCATCCCATCCAACTTCTTTGTTAACTTCTTATACAACCCTTGTTTCATGTGTTTGATTTCTTGCTTTGTTTTTTCAAACACCTCCTCCAATTTTGTTGATATTTTTGCAACAATTCGCTCTTCCGATGATAGAAATTCAACCTTCATGTCTTCAAACATGTCGCGAATGAATTGCTCCAAGTTTGTAGGTTCTTGCAATGACATTCGATGAAAGGATCTTTGTGATCGCAAATCATCACTTTCAAAGGTTTCTCCTTGGGTACGTTCAAATTCTTGTTCAAAACTTGGTAAATCGTTGATGTGGATTTCCACCTTCTTGAGGCCTTGAAGGTGTCGCTCCAACACATCATGGGTAGCCACTTCACCCAAAAGGGACGCAACTTCATCCTCCATACTTGTGTTAAGGAAATCATGATCATCTCTTTGCACATCTACTTGTGGCCACGGATGCACAAGTTCCAAATCAAGGTTTGTTGCCAACAACTCCTTCTTCAAATTT
>Ga0116227_10012238_pt1 | contig 14065 bp, 16 predicted proteins | sample S1TSphgellanicum_FD_89693 | JGI IMG/M metagenome (GOLD analysis project Ga0116227, IMG submission 89693) | Host-associated microbial communities from peat moss isolated from Minnesota, USA - S1T2_Fb - Sphagnum magellanicum MG | ecosystem: Host-associated > Plants > Peat moss > Unclassified... | reverse complement strand
GTGCCCCAATAGCACTATCAGCACCGCAACGAAAACAGCTTCACCCGACTGGTTCGAATTACAGCTCGCCACAACTCCCAATGAGACGAAACAATTGAGAGTTAAGAATGAGAAAAATCCGCATCCAACCTCGCATTCAGGTACAAGGAACTTCGACTTGCAACTGACAAATTTACGAGGAAAAACCTAATCGACATTGGGGGTTTTGCCACGGTACATAAATACATGGTTTTCAATAACAACTTTTTTTTTGTTACAACCTTCTAGTGCAATATGGGCAAGATAATTTGTTTTTAAATCTAGAATTAAGGTTTGAGATATATATAAAATAGCTGTGGAGTTCAATTCAATTTCCTGTTTTATGTTTTCTTTTGCCCCACTCAGCTGGGCATAAGGTGATTGTCATCTGCCCTCACTAATTCTCCAAGTTTAGATTCCTTTTATTGTGCTTAGACTTGTTGGGTTTCATATCATGCTTTGGTTGTTGGCTGACACCAGAGTAGCAAATGGGTACCTGGATGAGGATGTGGTACATTGTAATCAATCTTTTTGACAGGTCTCAAAGGGAATCTGATTGATATGCTGTAATGTTTTTGACTTTTACAATTGGCTTGTGACCCCAGTAGCTTATGTCCAGGCATTCAACCTTTCCAGTAAATCAGACTTTGTTCTTCTTGAGTAGGATTCCCTAGTGAAGGGAGCACTTTGTTTTGTGACATACATTTCCCAGAATCTAATGGGTGTGTTGTATGCTGGGTTCAGTCACAGGTGGTGGATTCCATACAGCGTGGTGCTCATTTCTCATTTTCAAAGAAATTGAATTCCTGAATTTGAGCTCTCTGACACAGTAAAACTCTTGGCAAACTAAACCCTCAGGTGGGTTGCTGTTTCTTCTTGTTGTTTTTCCTGATAAATTCTCTCTCTATGTAGGCTTGTCTATGCCTTCAGCTTAGATGCTTGGCTTTACAGGGACAAGCTAAAATTGAAGGAGGCTTTACCCTCACAAGCTTGTTACAGCTTGAATGAGGTAAACTGTCAACTGTCCAAAGTGTCAACTGTCATAGTTATAGCTGCACTCATTGTCATATTACCCTCAAATTGTTGTTGTGGAGATAGATTTCTTTGCACTTCATGGATAAATATGTATTTCCAGATAAATTCACAAAGGTTTGGAAGGAAGGATCTGATTGTACTTTGGAGCTGACTATTAGGCTGACTAGATGCGGTGTTGTCATCGTTGGGTGTTAACATCCTGTCACTGAATATTGTTGACCTGTTGATGTAGCCACAAAACTTCCAAAGAAACATCTATTGCCTTCACACATTCTGTTGGAGTATTTTCACCTTGTGTTTCCATGCATTTGGGCATTTCTCTCATGTTCTAAGAGTTGATTGGACTGGTCCCATACCTCTATACATCCAGTCACAACCGAGTCATAAGAGTTTTTGAAATGGATGGTGTGCACTGGCTGCTGTTGGTTCTCTCTGGTTGTCTGATTGCATATGTTATCTTACTCTTCATTATAGAACATGGGGCATTGTTTGGATGAACTGTTAAGTGCATGGGTGGACTACTGACATTGACTTCAACTTAATGTGGCTGCAGTTGTTTACAGTAGATCATGGACCAGCTGCCCATGGTGAGCTCCATATTCTTCACTAAATATTCTGCACTAGCAATGTGGATCTGGGTAACCTCACAAAACAAAAATTGGGTTGCAAAACTGGTAGTAGACACCTGGGCATCATCCTAGGGAAAATAGAAATTGATGAAGTGGTGGAGGACAAAGTGTGGGGGTGGGGGGCTGTATGGTCCCAAGATGCAGAACTTTATCCTGAACTACCTATACTGATATACAGAAGTTCTCAAGCACATCAGAATTTAGTTCAGTGTCATAGTTATTTGATCTTAAGAGTAAAGCAGTTCATACAACAACTGCTCATCAAAATGCTCAAAGGTGACTGCAAAATGGTAAGACATACTACTGACCTCCACAATCTTCCCACTTCAAAGACACCAACCGTAGCCTTCAAAGTGATGCACAACATTCAGATTTGACAAGCACTGTTACAATTGATTTGTGTCAATTTATGTCAATTGAAATGTCAATTCCTGATCCTGAAACTCGCATGTTTAAAGTCAAGCTGTTGATAGCATTACATGCACAGTTGGGATTTGTCCACACACCCTTGCACATGAATCTGTCTGTTGCAGTAAAGATATCTCAATCTCATCCTTATGATTCAACCTCAGTTTCCACCTCCTCCTGATCAGCTATTCTGCATGAACTCTGTTGAATTCAAGATTTGAGTCCAGAAATTCATGTGGAAAACATATGGCAAGGTAAAACCAACACCTGCACCTTGGGCTGCACACCAGTGCGAGTTTCATCACACAAATCATACCTCCAGTTCTACAGTTCAGTTCACTGTCTTTAGTTCAAACAGCTCATCGAGCTTCTTGTTTCTCGTAAAAGAATTGAGTGTAATTTCTGCAAGTCTATTGTTAAAGGTCCTCCTACTACCTCAAGAAACCAGACCCAAAACCAAAACAAAACAAAACCAAAAAAATCATAAAAATTATAAATTCACAAGCTGCTGCATGCACCCGCTTATAGTATATGGAGATGACAAATTTATTCTGAACTCTCTCCAAGTTCATGTTAATCACAGCCAAACCCGAAAGGTCTGTCTGTGCCTGCTGATTTAGCAGGTTTTCAAGCCTTCTTACATGGCAGAATCAACCATGGTAGCCAACTCTGTCATTTCCTAGCAACCTATTCTTCTTCATGACTAAACCATAATTTACAAGCTGCCGACCCTACTTTACAACATACCTACAGACTTTTACACCATGGCAGTTTTCCTATAGGATCCATTGTGCCATCTATTTCATACCCAGTTCAGCCTACTAGCTGCATCCTAGTAAACTCGTTTGGAACCAGAATGCACGCTCTACATCTTGGTTATCTGGGCTCTATAGTACAACACTAGACTCAAACTAGAAGGATCACCAGTCCTGTGAACAAATACATTAAGTTGCACCTGTAATTAAGCACCGAGGAAAGAACTTGTTCTATGAAGCTTTTGTGAGGAAAGAACAAAAGCCATCTCACAGTGAATGAAAATTGTGATGAGCGCTAGATATAAGAACCAATCTCAGTTTGACAAATTCAAACATTGCATATTTCATTTAACCATTTGTGAAGAAAGAAAAAAGGAAGAAAAAAGTTCACGATATGTTTGCTTTATTACAAATTGAAGTACACATTTATCAACTTTAAAAAATTGACCATAAATCAATCAATAGAGTTAGTGTAGATATCGACTTTTGATCTCAATTAAAAAATAAATAAGAAAATAATACCCTCCCAAATCCCAAGGGGTAACCCAACAAGTACAATAAGTAACCTCCTCAAAGTTAGGATAAGGCTCTAGGGATGAGGGCATTACCGGAGTTAATCCACCCTCACAATTGCAGAGGCAAATTACACCAGATAGAACCATGGAGATAACCAGTGAGTGAGTAAAAATCTCTGCACTCATGAGGATGAGATGGGTCAGTCAGTTCTCCCATTCAGCCATAATTCTCCTACTTACTTTGCATTGGTGATTTCAAATACCATCATACAATTGAACCCGACTTTCATGTGTCAAATGTGCACAAAATTTGGAATCTAATTAAGTCAGCCTAACCCAGGCCATCCATCCTCCACACACTCCTCCAATACCACACAATACAACAGTAGTACCTACTAACAAATTTGACATAACCAACAAACTAGTCACTGTTACGAGGAAAGGTACGTAGGCTGCACATGAAATAAATGCAAAAGGTGCTTCAAGTTTAGAAACACTTTACACTGGTTTGCTGATTTGCACCAGCTTTTCAAGTAATCTGTTTATATCTGCAACAATCAAATAAGGTGAGAAGATGGGACAAGAGTCGGGTTTCGGATTTGTTTGTCCACTTGGACATTTAACCACATGTACTAGCTTGAGCCTTTTTCAACCAAATTCATGTTATAAGTAACACAAAATGAGACCCAACCAAGATACAAGATAGTGGTGGAAGAAAGAATAATAGCAGGAACTGCCAGTTTTCATTCACTGTGACATGGCTTTTTATCCTCACAACATCATTGTCATAGAAACATAGTTGTGTGGATAATTTACAGATCATTATGAACTCATTTTAACCTAGGTACTGCTGTCCCTGAAAAAGAAAACAATAGCTATGGCATCAAGGTCCTTTAATCACCTTGGCTCCAATTATGATAATTTTCACTACCAACTTTGGGCAAAACAAAGTATGCATACCATACTTTGTTATAGCAGCTACTGCATCGCAAGTCCAACAACCACTCACTATCGCCTTTGGAAGTTGAGATACTTGATTGATGTTGCAAATACCAGCCAGAAGAGGCAGATAAAGCCTAGCAATACAGCTACACACACACCCACCATTGAGTGTTTATAATCAAAATAAGATTTTAAATATTCTTGGACAGTTGTACCAGCAGGATATCCTGCTGCACTGAATGGTGTAGTTACATCACCCAACTGGGATACTACCAAGCCATACAAAGTCCATGCCACTGGACTCAGATAGTAATACCATTTCCACCACGGAGGCATCAACTGCAACACCAGCACAAGCAACCTTTACTGTAAGTTCCAAATCTACACACCCAAGTTCTCAATAAGCATTATTCTAGGACCTAGTGTGCAGTGAAAAGCACAGAAGTTTTACATCAAAATGAAACATGCAGGAATACAATCACTCCTCAAAACACTAGCAGCCTTCATCACACACTTAAAAGCAGTTGCAAAGCCAGGTTCGGCACAAGCAGTGTCACTTACAGTCACAGGGATGAGGAAACCCGAGAAAAGGTTCCAAATTGAATAGAAAGCAGATGACACCACTGCTGCCAACTGCTGTGATGATGTGAGTCCAACAGCCATCATGCCGTAGAAACTGAAGTATGTGAATGTCAAGAACATGAACAGCAAATACCAGAAAAACTTAGCTGCAACCACACCCACCACAACAATGTTTTTGCTTACAAGCCTCCTTACATCTATGGAAAATGTGCCAATCAATTGGGTATGTTTCCCAATTGTCATGCATGAATTTTGTGACATTTTTTTCAGAGAAAAATTGAGTTAAGAAGTGCTATGTATGAACACAAAAAAGTGGGCATGATATGACACATGAGGAAGTGCTCATAAACTTGTGCTGCTAATCCAAACAAAATACACAAGAGAGCTTTTGATCAATTGGAGATACCTGCAGTCCATTCAAAATTGATCATTGAGTATGTAATAAGTGCATACACCGTTGACTGAACCAAAATGTATGGAATCTCTACCATAGCCTGCACAGCAAACCTCTGGTCAATGATCAGGCAAGATTCCCACAGAACAAGCACACTGATGTGATCAAGCAACCAAGAATACAACCCTAAACTAATGTTCATGTACGCACACAACTATACAATATGGATCTGTTTGAAACAAGCATTAGTTCCATAGTTTGTTCTTTACATGATGTGCGGTAACCACTGTTATGGTGTGAAAGGGCCTCATGACAACAACAATGTTTCAATTAACATAAGGGTTTTGTTTGATACATACCTGAGCCATTGCATAAGGCATAGGGGAATACATGCCAGCTGCTCGCTCTCTGTAGAAAACTGATCTTTCCACTGCAACTACAGGTTGCACACTGGATGCATTATTTACCCCCAAGAATATTACAGCAGCATACAATGCTCCCATCACATTGAAGATCTCCTGTTGTGTTGACCTGTTGTCATGAAATCAAACCAGTTCAACAGCAAACCTCATCAAATCCTTGCTCCAAAGTCCTGGGCATCTTTGAAAATATGGAAGGAAAGGAAGAAAATCACACTGAAACCTTGAAGTGTGGGTGGGACTGCAAGTGATGAAGGCCTGTCAATGTTTTCAGTCACCTCATCACAAGATTACTAACTATTTCAACATCAATAACAAGTCAATAGATACCAGCTAAAGGAAACTCCAAGCAGATGTGGTGAGGGGAGATTGCTTACCTTTTCGAGCCAAGATTCCAAAAAATTGAGCCAAAAATCAATGCACAAATTGTGGTGAAGAAAAAGCGAACTGCATTGTAATAGGGGCTCCGCCAATATGTCAGCTGTTGTTTCCATAATGTTGCCTGGAGCTGAGTCAAGAAACTTCGAGAAAACTTGGATGGAAATTCCAGGTCATGTGAGCCAGGTGGTGGGACACTCAATTCTTTGATCACAGCCTCAGTTCTCCTGCAATTTCAAAACATGTTCATGGACATTATTATACTGTGGATTAAAAAGATCAGGCTTCAGTTCCCATCACACCATGTCAGTTTCAGTATATCTGGAAGCCAACAGTAAAATTGTCCCTAGTTAGCTCAGAGCTCTGCAAGACTTACTGGTATAAATCTGAATTTCTGTAAATGTCTGCAAAGTCTTGGCCAATCCTTATCTCTGCAGCTGGTGTACTGACCTCCAGCATCCATGTTGCTGGATTATATCCTTCTTTTATGCGTGGAGTACCATCAATTGCCTGCTCATTATGACCACAAACCCCCTTTTTTCAACCTTCAGGGTCGACATAGGTCTTTCAAATTGAGAAATCAACTGCACAACTTATCTACTCCTCCAGAAAATGTCACATAAGTTGTTCAAGACTATGCAATAAAGAGTCTGTGATGATATACACCTGAAAATAGTCGATCAACAAATTTGAACGGACCCCAAGTGGACCAGCATAGATCACTTGCCCACCACGTTTCATCAGCAGAAGCTGTTTGGTGCATCATATATTAAAAGAATTAGGCAATTGACAAGCACAACAACAAAATAAATTCTCTATTATCAACACAGTAAGAGTACTGCAAAGTCAGCTCTATTGGCCCATTATCACTTCAATTACTCAGCCTGGAAAGAGCAGTAAGAAAAGACAGAAGCATCAATCTTTTACTGGCCACATCTACCTTCAAAGGATTCAAGCACTTAAAGCAAAAATGTTCAAATCTGGGATTGTGTCAAACCTCATCAAAAGCCTCAAAGATGTCAATGCTTGGCTGATGAATAGTGCAAACCACAGTTCTCCCTGTATCCACAGTATTTCGGACTGTTCGCATGACAATTGCTGCTGCTCGAGCATCCAATCCTGATGTAGGTTCATCCATGAATATAATGGAAGGATTGGCCACAAGTTCTACAGCAATTGTGAGTCGCTTCCTCTGTTCTGTTGAGAGCCCAGTGCTGCCTGGAAGTCCAACTAAACCGTGCCTCAAAGAGCTTAGCTCCACCAACTCCATAACCTCCTCCACAAAAGTCTACACAAAATCAATATTAATTCAACAGCCATTAGAATAGCCAGTCAAATTTGCATACACCATAAACCAGGACTAAGTTCACTGACTTATATTACATTGTTAACCCCAAGTTATGGAGAAACAAACTGCACTTGGACATACCTCCCTAGTTGCACGATCAACTTCCTTTGGGAGTCGCAGCCATGAGGAATATGTTAAAGACTCTTCAACTGTAACTTGTGGAGAATGGATGTCTGTCTGCTCAACATAGCCTGCAATGCGAGCAAAAGTTTCCTGTTTTTTGGGGTATCCAGACACCCTAATATCCCCCTCAATATACCCACCAGTCTTCCTTCCAGCAAGAACATCCATCAAGGTGGTTTTTCCTGCTCCACTAACTCCCACCAATGCTGTAAGCACACCTGGTCTGAATGCACCACTAATATTCCGCAGAAGCTGCAGCTTATCAGAAGTCACTCCCTCCCCCTTCATTTCCTGAATGGGCTCAACAACAACTGTCCGTCAAAAAATGATCATATGTCAATTGTATCAAGACATGTTTCTGTGCTCTATTATTAAACTGACTAACAAGTCCTCAACATCGGACTGGTACCACAGAACCTGCATTCCACCTGCATTCCACCTGCTGACTACCCATTCTCCTTGCATCTTCTACCTCAAGGGTGTGATAGTGTGATATGATGTTGGATGGCATGTACAAAATGTTGTTGCTCATCTACCACACATTTGGAAGCATTCAGTGTGACTTAAGACACTTACAGCAGGCATATCAACATAGTAGTTGACATTGTGGAAGGTCAACGCCAGTGGCTGAAAAGGCAAGATCATGCCCTTCTGTGCCTGAGCATGGCCCTCCTGGACATCATCAATTTCCACAGCTGTTTGTCGCACGCCACTCTGCCGCCCAGATGATAGGCCTCCCATTTGAATTCCCTCTGAAATCACCAAACAGTTCCATAAGCACCAAATTGACTATGACATGGGTGCTGCTAAAGTTCTACTGAAGTGAGCCCCAACTAAGATCCACCATTCTTTTGCTCTCTCAACTTCTCCATGCTCTTTTTCAAACCCCTCTAGCTCCACCCAAACCAGGTACACAAGCACAGTCATAAAGGGATGATCTACTGCAATGACCAATGCTGTTGGTGCTGATATGTACCTGCTTCATTCCCATTAGTCTCTGAAGAGGCATGCACGGATGACAGACTTTTGTCCCTTTTCGAAATAGCAGCTCGATTCTCCACTTTTTCAACCAGAATTTCCTCTGACACCATTGCCTGGGGCTTGCCCAGAGCTGATCAAACAAAGTACAAACTCTTGTCATTTAAAAAAATTCCCCATTTTTCCTGTCACAAGTTCTGGTGACAATCATAATCACTGAACCAAAACACATGGACAGAATCACAAAACCGTAAATTAAGTTAAGTGGATAACTTACGGTTGAAATATCCCAGAGCGAAGGTCACCAGAATGTTGAATAGAATCGTGTAGCCTATAAGGGCACCAATACCAACCCAGTACCAGTAACCCGCAGTGTGAATTCCTCGTGATTTCAGTATGGTCACCCCAAGTCCATTCTGCAAATTCACCAACTCCTTGTCAGGTACATTATTTTGCTGTCCACCACAACTGATCATACAAATCATCACTCCTTGTACATGCAAGAACTATATGCATTTAATCCTTGATCATATGCCCTTGAGATAATGCACATCCTATTGTTAACACATTCCACACCAAGAATTTGTCATTGCCATGCTATTGACTTTGCTAACAATTACAGAATCTTGTGCTGTATGCCCAACATGACATGTGCATTTTGAGGATTTTTACTCTGCATCCAGCAGTATGGATACAGCCTTGAGTTCTTGAAAGTTAGGTCCATGCCAACAAAGCAGCTGATCAATGCTGATCCAATGAGTTTGAGACACAAAAGAAATTCACCCTAGTATGTCTCACACAACAATAAGCCTCTTCTGGATGTTGATGACCACATAATGCAAGCATTCCTGGTATGGACTTTATAACCTAGGGTTCTCAAAGACATACCGCCTTCCATCGGGGGGCAAGAAACTCATTTACAGCAATGGCATTTTGAGCATATGAGAGAGGTGATATCCAATAGCCCCATACCCACCAAGGATGTATATTTTCTGCATGAACAATGCTGCAGATCAGTCCTGTACTCATGCTGTTCTGCTGAGTAGCTAGCTATCTATCTAGAATTTCTGTATGGACCTGGTAAATCAGAAAAAAAGTTAGTCCTCCTCCATATTCTAACAAACAGAGAACCACCCAACATATCCGGTATGACGCACAAGCATCAATGATCAATGAGTAGAAGAGGCAACCAGTTCTTGTGATCTAAGGCCTATGCAATTACTAGCCAATCTAACCTAAACATTGCAGTTAGCTCAGAAATCAACATTGGAAAAATTATACTCTTCCCTCAATCATTCAGTACAAAATCAAAAGAATATCAACACTTCCCAAGGGGTTGTTCTTACGTTTAGCAAGGATGAAACCGCCGAGTAAGAAGACAACCAGAAGCGCAAAGGAACCAAATGTATTAGCAATGATCATAGATCGTCCGAGGGCACCAATTGTCCGGAAAAGCGCAATGGCCATCTGATGCATACAAAATAACAGGAACAAGTACCGGAAGAATCTGCCATGAAACACTCCAAAATGAGTCAGAGAATTGCTTACAGGAAAATATATTGACAGACAGCACTCAATGATGAGAGCATGTGCACTGTGGAAAATTTCATCTCACCTGCCAGGCTCTGGAGCGAGACCCACAACGTAATAGACGATGCAAGACCAAATGATTGATTCAGCGACGGAATATGGAAGCCGCAACAGCCAGCTGGGAATTGAGAAAGCCCAGCCGGGATAGAACAAATTATCACGTTGCTTGTAGAAAACAGGGAGGCGAGCCACTGTGATAGACATCTCGGAAAACCCATTGAACATCATGTGTACCAGTGCAAAAAAAAGTGTAGCCAAGTACAGTGTACCATAAGTCTCCGTTGTTGGGTGCAACCTTGTCCGGAAGAAGAGAGTAGCAGCAATAAATGCCACAAATGCTACCTGCTCAATTCATCCACTTTTTACAATCTATTTGCATGAATTTGACCATCAAGAAAAATGAGCCACCTTCATGTTGCTGCAAACAATAATGAGTAAAGAAATGGTGAAAAAAGTTGCTACCTCACCTGACAAGTTCGGAAGATATACAGAAAACGATTTCGTTTGATGAGCAACATCTCCCTAGCTGTGCATGCTTTGAAGAGCTCCCACCTTGATAAAGCGAATTTGTCATGGACAAGCGCTGCAGGGTGGCTATCAGCTTTGTTGAAAGAGGTATTGAGGTAATTTGTGAGATCTCGTCCGACCTCAAACTCCTTGAAAGCATCTGCTATTGTAGCAACAGGTACATAGCGATAAGGTGTCCTCTGATCAGCCCAGTATTGTTCCTGATCCTTCCTTGATGTGACCTGCCATTCATTTTGCACTTTGCCTAGCATGAGATAGATTTACAAGGAATCATGCCAAACACAACTCCTTTAAGAGATCATCAATTGTACTAAACCCTAAACCTTAAAAACCTGTACTAAAAGCCAAAGAAAAACACATGCTTCTGTGACCTCAATTGTGCTTGACAGCTAACAGGAAAATGGGTGTCTAGAGGTGTGGAGGCAATGGAGCAGAGAACATAGAACATTTTGGACAAAGTTTGATAGTCCAGATTCAGCCTACAGTTCGCTTCCTCCATCTCTTGAACAAAGGTTCAAAAGAAGAAGAATCACAAATTTCCTTACCTCTTGAAGAAAGTCTGCAATGCCTTTCCGCGGGGGAAGCTTGAAACCAATACTCTCAAAAAACTCCAAGATCCTTTCACGTGGTCCAAGATAGACAACATGACCCTCAGCCAGCAGCAAAATGTCATCAAATAACTCAAAAGTCTCAGGGGCAGGCTGAAGAAGAGCCATCAACACAGTCCCCTCCATCAAATGCACAAAATTGCGAGTGCACTTCACAATCTGGTATGTTGTGGAACTATCAAGACCTGTTGAAATCTCATCCATGAACAGTGTCTTCTTTGCTCCAACAATCATTTCACCTGTACAAGATGAAAAAGAACATCACAATAATAATCAGGCATGATGATGAGCATCAAGCATGATCTTGCAGTTGAAACAAACATCAGGATTTTTGAGCCACAACACATCAAGGCTCATCATCAGTTCTCACCATTGCAGAGCTCTCTCAACAAGTCTTTATAATCAAATTTCTGGCAAGCACAACTGAGCTGCAAAATCTTCTTTGCATGAGCCTCATGCTGTATGTCACCATTACTTGTTGATCAACCTCCTTGGAGAATGATTTGAAAAACCGAACTTTAACAACTAAGTGCTGGAGGAAAGGAATTCTGAACCTGTAGTGACACGTTTCTTCTGTCCTCCTGAAATGCCACGAAGCATCTCATTGCCAACAACAGTATCAGCACAGATGTCAAGGCCAAGTATTTTCATTACATAATCTGTTGTGAGACTGTGCCTTTCCCCTTCTACAGCCACCGCCTACCATACACAACAAACAACATGTTTCAGAAAAAGAACTTGAAGGTGATTGGGATTGGAGCACTTGTTAGATCTTGAATACAAATACAACAGCATGTGGGAATTTTTGGATCAAATGACACAGATGAAGAATTGAGGTTTGTTTGTCAAATGGCAATCTGCAGAGATAGCTCCAAATCCTCCAGAAATTTTCTTTCTTTGTACAATGCTCAGCTCAAAGCTCCAACCCCGGCATGCATAGGACTCTGCAATTTCATGCTAGACTCATAAACTTGCAAAAGGAAACCCTACTGCACTTGTGCACTTCAGCTGCAAGAAAGTAATGCACATGACACACCTTCATGTACGCATCAACATCTGGGTCTGGGTGAATATTTTGCTCCTTTTCCCTCTTAGCAAGCTCTCTAAGCAGATCTGCAACAGAAAGAAGCAAAAGTTCAGAAGGAAAGAAAAAAGAACTCCTTCAGGAACAAAACAACACAAAACCTAGTGCCACAATTTCCACAACACCAAGAATCAATCAATCAATAAAAAAGCAGGAGTTATTTGTTGCTGCAAAACACACACCATATCTGTAACCAACTCCTTGGCATCGTGCAGAGAAATCCAAGGTTTCTCTTACAGTAAGCTCTCCAATATGATTATCATTTTGACTGATGTATGCAGACGTTCTTTGAGGCACAAACTCCTTGAGTGTATGACCATTATAGGTGATAGATCCTGACATCTGCCAAACAAAAAAACCAGTGACAAACTCAATGAAAATAATTCATACATTTTGGACACATGAATTTCAGCAACTCCACCACAACAAACTAGACTTTGTATGCTCATATGGAAGAAGTTCGCAGCTGCACTCCCATCCAAAACCAACCCAGAGACAGAGACAGAGGGAGACACAGCGATCAGTTTCTCACCTCCAGATCTGAATCAAGCTTGCCAGCCAAAGCCAACAGAAGAGTAGATTTTCCAGCACCTGGAGGACCGAGGAGCAAAGTCATTCTGGCAAAAAGCAAGCAAGCAACAGGAAGAGAGATTTTCAGAAGATATAATAAAACAGCAGTTGTTCTGCTCCACTTCTTCATCATGCTACAACAGATGCAAATCATCATTACCACTGAAGAAAAGAAGGCAAAGCTCATGCCTTTGTGCATGAATAATAGATGGATTCATGAGAAACAATAGTATATTAAGCTTTTGAAACAAAAACACTTGCCTTCCAGGTCTAACAACACCACTGACATCATTCAAAATAGGAAAGTCTCGCTTGTTTTTGGGCAGAACCTTGCATTTTGCCAACAGACCCTGTAACAGCAGATCCACAATTCTTCTTAGTTGGAGGAAATCGTTGAAATCAGCTCAATCAAGAAAAAGAAGAAGAAGAAGAGCAACAACAACATGAACAAAAGAAATGAGCAGCAGGCAGCAATTCACCTCCAGGATGTTGCGTGTAAAGTTGATAAGAGTAGGAAGCGCCCTGCTTCCCACATAGACTTCAGCGTTGACAAACAAGTTCTGAAATCGCACCTCAACTGTAGGCTGTTGTATACCAACCCTGCAGCAGCACAACAACAACAATAACAAGCAGAAAAGAGATCAATCCAGTGTACGTATGAGCATGCAGAAGACGACTTGGCGACAAGCTTTCGCTGATGAGGAAGAAGAGAAAAAGCTTCCGGTCGAGCTTTTTACCTGTGAAGGCGTTCATTGATGCGGTTGAGGAGACGCTCGTTGTCTTGCTCGTTGGTAGCAAGAGCCTTCTCGATCAAGCTCTGGCGCTGTCCCTGCCCCAACTTTCTGACATCCACCGGCACCGTCAACTCCTTATTATTACTGCCTCCCTGCGGAGCAGACGGCTGTAGAATAGCGGTATGGAGTCTGTTGTAGGTCGGTAGCTTCTCGAGCGCAGCCCATTTCAGCGCCTCGTCATCGTCCTCTTCCGCATCCGTCATGCTCGAGCGCCGGAATGCTTCCCGCCCGTCTCCTGTGTCCCGCCATATCCTCGACCCGCCATGCTTCCTCTCGAACCATACATCTCCCTCTGGCACTGACGCTTCCGCCATCTAATACGATTCGTTCTCTCCACACGCAATAATCTCTCTCTCTCTCTCTCTCT
>Ga0116227_10012237_pt1 | contig 14066 bp, 9 predicted proteins | sample S1TSphgellanicum_FD_89693 | JGI IMG/M metagenome (GOLD analysis project Ga0116227, IMG submission 89693) | Host-associated microbial communities from peat moss isolated from Minnesota, USA - S1T2_Fb - Sphagnum magellanicum MG | ecosystem: Host-associated > Plants > Peat moss > Unclassified... | reverse complement strand
TGTGTTCCCTAATATGTTCCCAATAGCACCTCAGTTTTATCTGATATGATTTGGCAAATGTTGTCCTCCTTTTACATATATAGATGGCCAATTTAGGGGAGAACTGTAAAATATATTTCCAAGTAGAACATTCAATTTTGAGGAGTCTCCATGCATTCAGATTTTTTGTGTGGTGATAGGCCAATCAAGTTGGCTCATTGCAAACAATGATAATAATAAATAAACAATTTGAACTTGAGAGGTAGCCCCTCTAATTCATAGTATTCACACTATGGTCCCTAAGGGTGATGGATTCTCACTGCTTGTGCAAAATGTGTTTTCCCGGAAAGCGGCTGCCAATGAAAAGAACCCACCCAGAAAATCTCTTCGAAGAAATGCTTGTACAAAATGTGTTTTCCTGGGCAGCGGCTGCCAATGCAAGGAAACCACCCAGCAAATCTCTTCAAAGAAATGCGCGTACGGTAGAGTTTAAAGAGGAGAAACGACGTGGTTTCTTACTCACTGCAACGAAGTTCCACTAGTCTACTCTTACTCCACAACCTTAATATTCCTCCAAGCTTCAAAGATTTGGGTGTGCACACTATATCTGTTCCTACTTATTCACACCGCCAGGCAGTCTATTCTGTTTTATTCACCTCGCGCTCTGCTTCTCCTCCTTGGACTTCAGCTCTCCATCCTGTCACCTGAAGGAGGAGTGGAGTGTTCAGTGTTGACGGCAAGTGCTTCATGGGATTCTCATTCCGATGAGTACTTCCACAATACGGAGTGCTAACTATAATACTTTTTTCTTTTTTTTCGGGTGCCAGTTTCTCGTCTAGGACCTGGGTAATATGTCTATGTAGTTCTATGAGCAGTGTGAGGTTGGGTAGCCAGGGGTGTTGGCAATATAGCAATTTCTCGTCTAGTCAGATGATTTATTACTGCATGCTGTAACTGCGATCTAGTGTCTTCTGAAGCAGGACTAGTAGAAGTGTTGACGATAGGCGCTTCCTGTATTAAGGTTTTCATTCATGTGTTCTTCTTTAAGTCAGCATACTGAACGCTTATTCGATTTCCATTTCTTCTGTCGCCAGTTTGTCCTCGGGATATGTCTTCATAGCTCTGTGACCAGTGTGTCCTAGTAGATTTGTGAGTAGTGTGAAGTTGGAAACTGGGAACTGGTAATATACGGTTTGCAGCCCGACGTGATTTAAGATGCATGCTAGACTGAATAGGCTGCAATCTGTCTTTGAAAGAGGAGGGATAAATGTGTCACGACAAGTGTCTGGTAAGCTGGTTTTCATTCAAATTGTTCTTAACAGGATATGGAGGGTTTTTCTAGTAGTGAAGTTGTTCTTTTTAGGCTATGGAGGGCTTCTCTACTATTCAGTTTGTTTTCATGCCAGTCGGTCGTCCGCGTATACCTTCAAGTAGTTTTATGAGTTGTATGAGGTTTAGTACTTGGGTATGCATGATCTGTCTTTCGTAGCAACATGATTTACAACAACATGTTATACGTCTGATTAGGTTGCAAAGTGCACACGGCTTGGAGCGCGGCTTGGAGCAACTTGAAAATGAAGTTAGAGGAGGTGGATGTGACTTGCGGGGGAAAAGGAGATCGAAAGCTATTTCGTGAACGGGAGGATGATGGCAAGCACATTCAGGTAATATGTGAATAAAATGTTCAGCGCCCAGGATGTTTAGGTCTTAGACTTTAGTGGAATTACTGAACACCATTGATTTAACGTGTGTGAGAATTAGGTTTCATACTTGATAATAAGTTTGCTTCGGATCGTCGATAGATGTAGTAAGCTTGATCTAGTAGAAAAGCTATGGGTTCAACGAGGAGCAAGATTGATAGCTAAAGGTGCGCTTGAGTTCTCTGTGACAACATTCACAGATCGGGTAATTATATTTTTGGTGTCTTGTTTTTAGTTTCCATCAGCAGTAGCCCTGGCAACACATGTTATGTTCTAGCTTGGGTGTTCGGACAATGACTGCGAGAACGACTAGGATACAGCTTGTTGTAAGTATTGCGCTCACTGCACTGTTCCATCCACTCAGCAATTTGAGTCACATACTTGCTGACCATGGATGTAGAATCTCGAATTTTGGACAGGTTTTCGCTGCTCTGATGGAGAACATTCGATTGTAGCTAACTCGACGACCTTGCGTCTTCAAGAGATTTTCAAATGCACTGGGAAGTGCATTAAAGCACTCCGATAACGAATTTGCTGGATCAACTTGTTGCACATCGCCAGTGATTGTCTTTCGGAGAGAATCCAGCAAAGAAAGGTTAAGAGAGAAGGGGAACCTTCCGTTGGATCTAGTCTTGCACGTACTGAAGTGGAACGTGCGCCCAAGCGCACATACAGTAGAGACAATTGCGAAGAGAAAATTGCATCATGGTAAAGCCCATGGCTGTTTCCATTGCCGGCACGGTGGCTTCAAAGCTGTTGGAGCAAGTGATGGAGGCGACAAAAACTGCCATAAGTTGCAACAAGTGCTGCAAGGTTCTTCATGCCCTTCTTAAGGAGTTTCAGCCCATTGTGGACCATGCCGTCCGCCAGATCTCGCAAAGCAATTTTGACAACGCTTTTTAGAGCCCTCGGAGTGCAGTGCATGATTGGTTGGATGAATTAGGAGGCACGTTGAAGAGAGCAGCGGTGGAAGTGAACAAGAGCATCAAGCAACAGCCGGACCTCAATCCTGTGTCCAGATACAATACAGGCAAGAGAATCCTAGATGTGACAGAGAGTGTGAAGAAGCTCTTACAGCAAGCAGGTTTAGTCGGGTTGGCTGTGACGCTCTCGGAATCCTCACGAGCCCAAAAAATGGAGAAGATGATGCAGGAGCAACATGAGATGATGGATGATCTCCGTGCTACTGCACTGCGAATTGAATTCCCAACTTTCACACAAGAATCTCTTCAAGAGAACTACACAAGTAATGCTCAAGGGGTTACCAATGCAATAAAATCTGCATTTTACAATCTCTTGCAAAATTTGTCACTTCGACCTAGTGACAATATGTCAAGGGTGGACACAGGAGCATCTGCGTCATCATCTTGCCCACGGGAGCTAATAGTGAATGAAGATGCCCACGAACTGACAGACATCCAACAAGTGCCACAACCTGTGTTCGGTTTGGACAATTTTACTATGAGATTGCAACAATCCATAACCTCTAGTAGCATTGATGCCGAACCTCGATGTGTTGGAGTTTGGGGCATGGGTGGTGCAGGAAAGACGCTTCTTGCCCAAATTGCCTACAATAGTAGGGAGGTGCGCGAGCACTTTAAAGAGGCAAGTTGATTTGGCTCACGGTGAGCCAAACTCCCAACATCAAAGGACTCTATGGTAGCTTCTGGAGACAGTCGGGTCTTAGGCCAATGAGTTTCGCACAACTAGAAGAGTACAGGACTAGGCTCTACAACGAGTTTTTGAGGAGAAGGGTGTTCCTTGTTTTAGATGATGTTTGGAACAAAGTAGTTTTGGAGCAACTTGACTTGGCGAAGGGTCAAGGCAGTGTCACATTGGTGACCACTAGAAACCAGCCTGTGTTGAAGAAAGCTGGAGTGATAGACGAAGATGAAGTGCAGGTAGGTGTCCTTTCAAAGGAGGTTAGCTGGAAGTTATTTTATGTCGATGCATTCCCTAGGGGATTTTCAAACATTCCTTTTGAACTACAGGGAGTGGCTGAGTTGGTTGCTGAGGAGTGTAAAGGTCTTCCTTTGGCGCTCAAGGTCGTCGGTGGATCAATGGTCGGGAAGACCACGCGTCAAGAATGGGAATTCCAACTGAATTGTTTACGGGAGTCACGCAAGTTACCGGAGCAGCAGGAGGAAGAAGCATTGTTTGGTCGTCTCAAACTCAGCTATGACAATTTGGATAATGACAATCCCGTATCCAAGGAGTGTTTTCTTGGTTTTGCTGCATTTCCTGAAGATTATATGGTGACGATGGGAAAGTTGATTGAATTTTGGAAAGCACAAGGGTTGTTGGACGATCCTACAAAAATGTTTGGGGATGATCCTACACGGTCTGCATACTATTTGGTGGGGTTGTTGATAGGGCGTTCATTGATTGAAGTGGTCCAAACTGGATTTTATTCATACGAATGCAAAGTTCATGACGTGATGAGAGATTTGGCTCTTCACATAATAGAAGGCCAAAAACCGATAACTTGTCTCTATCAACCAGGCAAAAAGTTGGAAGAATTTCCTGCAGATTGGATCCGGACATATGAGAGGCAACCTTGTGAAGTTCACAAGCTTTCACTTATGGAGAATTTCTTGACCACGCTCAATGGTGTGACTTTCTCTGCACCCAAATTGGAGGTTTTACTTGCTCGTAATGAGATGTTGGAGGCTATGCCGAAACAATTCTTGAAGGGCATTGAAAATCTCAAGGTTTTGGATTTGAGCACATGTGTCAAGCTAATATCTTTGCCCAGAGAGATTGGGAATCTTAGGCAATCAACTCATCTTGACCTTCACAAGTGTGTGAATTTGATATCTTTGCCCAAAGAGATTGGGAAACTTACACAATTAACCCATCTTAACTTGCACTACTGTGGCATGTTGAAATCTTTTCCCAAAGAGGTTGGGAAACTTACACAATTGATCCATCTTGACCTTTCAATTTGTAACTACTTAGAGAAACTACCAAAATCAATAGGGCATCTACAAAGTTTACGGTGGCTTGATCTATCATGCTGTTTTAATCTCAAGTACCTCCCTTCTACAATGGGTGACCTAAGATCCCTTCAATACCTCAACCTAGATGGTCCATCTACTAAAGGGCTATGGGGTAAACCAAGCTGGAAGTTATATGGCCAAGCATTTGGAGTTGATATTTGCAAGTTGATTGCTCTTATAGAATTCCATATATTTGGAGAGACTTGTGAGATTGTGGAGCTATGTGACCAACTATTGAAGTTGGTATCAAAGTTGGTGAAATTGAAGTCATTAGTCATTCGTGACTTTCACAAATTGGAAACGTTGCCAGATGCCATCCAATCAATGGTGTGTCTTGAAAAAATTTCAGTAATTGATTGTGAATGGATCAAAATTCTACCATCAGTCATCATATTGTTTTTGGAACTCAAGGAGCTTAGATCGGATTGTATGTCTTCCTTGGAAAGTCTTCCAACATTGAACACTTTGAAGATATTGTCAACTTTAAGCATTAGTGGGTGCAAATCAACCACGAAGCTTCCAAACTCATTCACATCATTAGATGCCTTTGCAAGTTTGAAAGAATTGTTTGGGTTCTTGGAGGTGGAAGATGGTGCCATGCCCAAGTTGCAAATATTGAATTTAAACGACACAAATATTAAAAGCTTGCCAAATACTTTGATCTACCTCAAAAACCTAAAGGTAGTGTACATTTGCCACAATGGATTTTATGATTCATGCAAGAAGTTCAAAAACATATGGCTTTCGGGGAAATTTTTTTAATTAAGAGGGTAAGATGATTACATGGTTTTGGACGCACAAGGCGTTTAGAATACAAACTGATCATGGAACATTAGAGGTTTGAATTTTGGGGTTTCTTGTTGGTTTTGAATCATGATGACATCACTTGGGACTACCCAAAGATGGGAGTTATAGGGAAAAGGATTTCATTCTTAGACACTTTTTTGGGAAGAGTAAAAATAGTTGTAGATACTTTGTAGTAGAAAATCACAAATCATGTTTCGAAATATCACAAATTTTATTTTTTTTGTTTTGATTTCCTTTGAATAGAACATGGAATTTTGTTGTAATTATGATTGAATTTTCAATAAAACAAAAATATAGACTTTTACAATGATTTCCATATGCATATTATTGTGTGAATTTTTTGTAATATCAAAATATAATGAAATGAATTCTAATCTTGTTTTTGGATTTTTCTACATTGTATTCTAAAATGCACATTCTAGTTATACGAAATAATTATGAATCTAGTGTTTTAATGAACTACAAAATCAAATGCATTCAAAATCAAATAAAAAATTGTGAATGTGTGTGTATTGTAGTGCAAATATTTATTACAGTAAAATGGAATAATTTTACAAGAATTAAATTCACTTCTACCATTTGGCGACCATTTTGTGGGAATTTATTTATTTATTTATTTGTAATAACAAGAAGGTTTTCAAAAATTTATGTTATTGTGTTGTAAATGATAGTGTTCAAATGAATGGTTTTGTTTTTCAATTCAAAATAATGTCTTTGAAGAGAAAGTCCAGAACAATCACAACAATAGGAAACTTGAGGATGAAATAATCATAAATTAGGGTTAACCATATTGCAATTGAGGCCTGACTTTGTCAAGATTCCAATAGTTGAATGGTGGTTGAAGGTCATATTCTATAAAGAGCTACACAACTTGGGCTATAATTTCATTGGTTATCAAAGTTGTAAGCTGAAAAACCATATCAATTGTAGAGGATACACCCACTACTATGATGACTTTGCCCTAAAAAATCAAAGCACCCAAATCCCACACAATAACGTCAACAATTCCAAAATTAGTCTTAAAAAGTTGATTTTGCAATTTTTAGAAATTATGTGAAGTTATAGGGCAACTTCACAGTTGCAACATGGATAACACAAATGGCACACAAACACACAAATTGAAAATGCTAGCAAACAATGCCACACAATTGCTTTAGGATGTGAAGGAAAGGTCTCAAATATCCAACACCACAATTGTTCAACATGCTTGAATTTCTACAAGTTCATAAGTGACCAAAAAGGATAATATGCAAAATAAGCAAACATGTGGGATACATATGTCAAGATGTGAAAACTATTACTTACCTTGTTTAGGGGAATTGTCCATGGTGAATCAAATATAGGAATCATTCAAATGAAATTCCTCCTTAAGAGTTATTTATGAAACCTTGTGTTTTTTGTAAATCATCATCTGAATTGTAGGTTGCTTAAGCTTGGGTTGCCTCAGCTATTGCTTGCTCCACTTGTGCTACACCAACTTCATCACCTTCAATCTCCATGTTTGTAGGGAACAATTGTTGACTCATGGAAGATTGTGTGACCAATTTTTCATCCAAAGCTTGCATTCTTAGAACATCTTCAACTTCATGTATCACCCTACAAGCTCAAGGCTCTTTTTGGATAACTACTTTCCAATCTGGATTTAATGTGTTGGAAATAAAAAACACCTATCCTCCCCACATGCACAGAAAAAGAATGTTTAAAAGTTTTCAATTCACTTTAATGTAGTTTAAATGTTTGGAAATGTCAATGTAAATAGTACACTATATTACTAGACTATTTTACTTGAGAAATTGTTGATGGGAAAACATAAAGTTGTGAGTGTTTTGGTAGTCTTCTTACATAATTAACAAGCCAAAATCCATACTGATCTTGTTGAATAGTCTGCACCCCATGTAGATTTGATGGAATCCAAGATGCATGGAACAAAATACACTTCATGGTTGCATAGGAAACAACCAGAATCTCTTTCAAGATTCCCACATAATATAGGTTTGTTGTAATAACATTGCGGTCCCTTACAGAAGAGCGACTCCCTTGTATGAAAATGCATGCAATTCCACTATCATATGTCATGTGGCAATCACCTATTTCACCTTCCACCCGGTAATGGTTTCCGTAAGCCCACATTGAAGCATATGATTCTACAATTCTAGATGGAGGTTAGGAGAGGCAAATGATGTCTTCATTGAGGGGCTCATTGCAATCTAAAGCCCTGTGGACATATTCATGCAACCATTCACCAAAAGGGGGTATATCCATGGCCAAGTGTGCTAGAAATGCTCTTGCCATTTGACCTCTTCTAACACCACACCTTTCGTGTCTATATTGCCTTCTAGCCTCTTCTAAGCGACTTTGGCATGCCTCATGTTCTTTGGATTCGAAAAAAGGTCACAAATTACTTTTCAATGTAAATTCTCATCCTCAATCATGATGTTAGACTTGATAAAATGGAAAATGATGTTGCTATTGATTCATTGCTGCCCCAATTTTCAATTTTGTTTTAATGAACCTAAATTAAATAACTTATTTTCATGATTATTATACATGATAGTGTAATTGGTCCAATAACCTGAAGATGTTATAACTTACCAAATTAATGTTTGAGTTGCCATTGAATTCATGAAGACATATTCATGAATCAAATGCAATTCCTGATTACTCAATGTTTTTGTTCTTGGCCTACCTTGAAGAACTTCACCTACATCTGCTAGCTCTCTTTTGGATCCCACATCCTTCTATGTGTGTGCTTGTATAATGAAAAATATTTAGTGCAAAATCCAAGGGCTTCATCATACACATATCCCATAGCCATGCACCCTTCTGGTTTAGCTTTATTGCGCACATAATGTTTCAAAATAGCCATAAACCTTTCAATGGGGTAACACCACCTTGCCCCTACTGGTCCACATACATCCAAATCCTCCACTAAATGAATGAGTAAATGAGTCATAATATCAAAAAATCTAGGAGGAAACCACTTTTCAAGCATGGATAATGTTTATGCAACATACACCTTCAAAAAAGGGATGTCATTTGGATTCACAACTTTCATACATATTTTTTGAAAGCATTTGCTTAATCTTATAATGGTTGGACGTACACTAGGTAATAAAATATTTCTTACATATGCAGGTAAAATTTGTTGTATCATGACATGATGATCATGACTTTTCATAGTAGTTAATCTTCACCTTGCGACATGTTTTTTGAACACTGCAGCATAACTAGTAGGAGCTCTAATAGAAGACACGAGCTCTAGAAACTCATGAATTTCATTGCTATTAAAAACATATGGGGCCATGGGTTTTACAAAATTTGAACCTCTCCTTTGCAACCACAACCATGGATGGACATGAACTTCTTCCATATCCCTTCTAGTTCCCAAGGAGTCTTTCTCACCAAACAAATGCTTGAGCACATTAGCACTTATGTTGCATTCCACATGCATTACATCAAGGGTGTACCTTATTGGAAGTTCCTAAACCAACACAAATCAATTCAACATTTAGTTCAACATTAGTATCATGTAAATACATTTTGTCATGATGTTCTACAATATATTTAACATTCTACCACTAATTTTCACTTAATTTGAATTGCAAACATGTACATCTTAATGGCTAGAATCAATTGACATTCATTGGCATATCATATATTGATGCACTTGTTATGATTAAGATGTGGATGAACCTCAAATATAGTGATATATAATTTCATCTTAGTACCCCATTTTATAACAATTAGGACCTATATGTAGGTATATATGTAACAAAATAGGTGATTATCAACTAAGTCTACAAAAGACCATTGCATTCAAAACAAAACATACAAATAACAATTTGTAAATCTAAATTTCAAGGACGTTATAATGCGGTTTATAAATTGTAGTTAGAAAACTTCACAAGTTTAACATGGCTCAAATACTTGGTATGTTGTGAAAGTATAGGATCCAACTGAAAATACTTGCTTTACAAAGGAAATCCTATGTGGGGGGGATATCACAAAGAAATATCTTTCATAAGAATTAGAGAAATCTCTATTCTCACGATGAAGAAGAAAACAACAAGGCTAACACTTCCTCAGGGAGCCACAAAAAAAACCAAACAAAGGGAGACAAAAAACAAAAGAAAAAAATGAAAAAACACATCGGTATGACCAAAAGTGCCAATCTCACACTTGTTCAAGGACCATCAACAATAGTATGTATGATAGTGACTTAACTATCACAACTTCCCCACTAACTTCATCAGCTCCTTACAGTGGGTAAAGGCCGGTGACAAGCACCATCCTGCGTACTGAGTTTCCGCTGCAATTCTAAAAGCAACAGGAAGACTCAACCATACTACTGGCTAGCAACAGACCCCACAATAAAGACCAAACAAAGAAACCAAGAAAGCTAGAAAGGGAAAAGAACAGGGAAAGATTAAGAACATAAATTTGTAATTTTACAGCAAGTATCTTGAGGTAACAAAGTTGGGATTCACACCTTCCAATACTCTAGCTCAAAAAATGAAGGTACACATTTGATGCCATACATCTTAGCTGGGTCATTGGATCAAGGGTGCCTTCCTTGTTGCAAAACATGTTTCCTCATATTCCCCCATCGAATAATATCATCCACTTCTACTCTTGGCGGTGCCAATTATGTTTTACAAATGCCATCAAATGCAACTGAATTCTCCCGAAAAGGATGGTCTAGGGGCAACCATTGTCGATGTTGATTATAATACACATGTTTGGACAAAACATTGGATTGACGAAAAGAAGTTTGGGGATCACAAATTTGGCATGCATGATAACCTTTTGTCACACAACCTACCATAATTCCAAAAGCAGGGAAATCATGAATGCACCACATTAAGATTGCTTTTAATTTGAAGTGAAAAGTTCCATTGTAGTTGGCAGCATCACGCACCCACACTCCTTCATGCCACAACAATTGAAGTTCTTCCAACAAAGGTTGCAAATATGTGTCCATGTTGTCACCAATCACTTATTCCTCACCATGTATAATTAAAGACAACATTAAAAAATGTTTCTCTGTGGTTAACCATGGGGGAAGGTTATAATTCAGAAATGTTACAGGCCAAGTGCTCCAAGTGGAATGTTTTTCAACAAAGGGGTTGATGCCATCAGTTGCTAATCCCAAGTGAATGTTGTGTGGTTCACTTGCAAAATCTAGCCATTTTTCATCAATGAAGCGCCATTGCTTAGAATTTGTAACATGACGCACCATCCCATCACCACTTCTATTGTTAACATGCCAAGTCATTAGTGAAGCTTGTCCTAGTGTGTTATACATCCTTTTCAACCTTGGTATAATTGGAAAATGTCGTAAAACTTTTTGTGGAACAAATGATTTCCCAACCACCTTGTATTGGGCTAACCCACATTGTGGACAATTTTGGTCATTTTCATATTGTCCACGGAATAACATGTGCCCTTTTGGGCAAGCATGGATAACATTGTATGAAAATCCAAGTTTTTTCAAAGTGTTTGATGCTTCATATTCATTAGAAGGCAAGGTGTTGGGTTGGGGTAAAATGCTCATCTTCAATAGATATAACATTTCATTAATGAAAGCATTACTAGTTCCATGGGTGTGACAACAATTAAGGATAAGCAATGTGGCAGCCAACCCAAATAGTGCAGCTCTTTCATACAATGGGACTCGTGATGCTTCATCAAACATGGAATGATCTGGTCCAAATTGTGGTTCTTCAGATGCTTCAACCATGATTCCCATGTCCTCTTCAAGCTCTTCTACTTCACTTTCATGATTTGAGCCTTCATTTCCAACCCTTGCTACAAAATCATTATTTGCATTCCCAAGACTTTGTGGATGCTCTTGTATCGTATGCACCATTGGTTCTCCGTTTGTTCCTATAATGTCCAACTCTCTTCTACCTTCATCGTGCAACATGTCTCCAATTGTGAAAGCATCATGAATGAAACCATCAATGTCTACATCCACATCCACTTCAACTTGGAAGTCCCCATTTCTAGATCTATTCCATGTAGTTGCAAGCATTATTAGATTATGACACCACTCCTTGTCACTTGAGTCATAAGGATCTCCTTACAAAAATAGGATAGGATTTGTTAGGGTTAACTTTCATATTCTATCTCAACTTTGATTAATCTAACTTTGTCATTTAGTATCATAAGTCGAAGTCACCCTAAATTCATGCAATGTTTAAAGTAACTAGTCCTAGGATCAAACTAACATGATTTCTAATCATAAACTATGTACCTCAATCCACCCTCGATTTCGTGGATGCCTGCCATAGGCATGAAAATGCTTAAGGATGGTCTCTCTCTTCAATGGACATGCACCAGGGCAGATTGGGCATGCACATCTATATCGTTGCAAGCTTGCAGCATTGGCTCGTGCTTCATCTCTCTACCACAACTTCAAATCTCTTGCTTGAATTCGTCGAGGGTCTTGTAAATCCAACCGTAGTTGCTAGTGGGTGGTAGCCATGTGTAAAAGTACTCCATGAATGGCCACAACCCCTTCACTTCAACTAATAGCTTACTATAGTATTTTTTCAAGGGCTAAAAAAATGTGAACAACCCATGTTTGAGTACACAATATCAATAACCACCTTCCCTCAATCCATGCCAGCAAGGGGACAAGGACATTTTAAGACCCAAGTCAATAACATGTACAATGTAAGCAACATGTACCCACATGGTACCCATAGCTTCTCAATGGGTTGGTTGGTTGTTTTGGATTTCCTATGCAAGATACTTAGAAGTAGCACATGGCACTACTCAATGTAAAACAACAAGAGAAACAACAAAAAAAATTTAAGAACTTCATAGACACACAAATGCATGTGTACTTTGACAAAAAACCAAATTGAATAAACAAGAAGGTCATATTTGTGTTTCACTCATGTGTGAATCTTCAATAGTATGAAACTAAAACAAATGGCTCTTGCCTTGGGGAAAGTTGAAGACAATACCACAACCATCTTTTAGCACAAAAAGATGAAGAATGCAACAAACTTGCATGTTTCCAAGAGAATTCCAACCTATTGACCCATTTGGTTGTGTGGCAAGCACTGCCTTGTAATCATATGTAACCTGTTCATACACTTAAGTTGGCTTGAACGAACACCACACCCTAATTCAAAACCACACCTTTGTGTAGCATATGTGTTTAATGAAATCACACCATGAGCTTGAAATGGTGATGTTTTGCCAATGTTCAATCAACTAATCAAGATCTCCAATTATCTATTCCATCATGACCTGCATCACAAAGCAAGAAGCCATGTAGTTTAAGTACTTATATGACTTCTAGGTCTACACAATAATGTTTACATACATTTAACAATGGAAAGAGACCATCTCAATTTGATTAATGTATAGTGTACTTGGTCATATATTAGCTAACCTCATACCCAAACTTGTATGTCAGACTTGATTCATGACTATGTAAAGATGTTAACTCAAGATTTTACGTCATATTATACAATCACATTGCACATTAAATCAAGTCTCTAATAAGAATACTAACCTAGCAATTATGAGCATCACCTTGGTTGCCCCACCTCCTAGAATACACAATGTCTGAAACCCCTTGAGCAATATAAGCTTTCTTTGCATATCAACCACAAAGGTGTACAACCTTTTTTTCAACCTACAAGCAAGCTTCACATGAGATCATGGTCAACCATGAAGTGTTGGACTTTCATTAGGGATCAGGTATCCAAACATGAATACAACATCACATTGGATCAGTCTTATATCACAAATATGTCATTTGGTCTTAACCAATATGTGAATTTACCATGTCTGCATTACACAAAAGTAACTAAACAAACTAGGTGAGGGTGGTGGGTAGATAATTGCAGTTGCAAAGAAAGCCTTGCTGAAATTCAGGTAACAACTTGAATTAAACACTCATCATCTATATCATGGCGGTGATAGGGTGTTTTATTTTAGTCAAGCTTACTTGCCATTGGTGCATTGTTGACCCCTAGAAAGCCAAAGAATAGAAGTAATGTAACATTTGCAAGTTGAGACTACCATCTGGTCCGAATTGCTTGTTCCAATTGGCCAGTTGTCACAACTATGTAATCTGCAACAAACCACTTAATCCTTGAAAATTACCAATTTCATAAAATTCAAGAAGTGCTTGTTTTACCCAATTAAAAATAATTCCATGAGAGGATCACCACATCCATGAACTCCATTGTTGGATGCTATTGTAAATACAACTATGAGAATCCATGGGAGTAAGCCACATTTAAAGTTTGTGAAGGAAACCCTAATGCATTTCAAATGAGTATTAGTTCCTGTCCATATTGTTGAATTTGAAAATGGAAATAAAATATAGCATGGATACCCAACAATAATATGATTGTAATGGTTCCTTATTATGTTTATATGCAAGTGCTATTTTGTAGATGAACCATAGTCAAGAGTTATGGCCAAGATAAGTCCATTCCAGACTACCCACCATTAGTTTCTCAACCCTACAACCAAGCCACACCCAATGCACAAGATGTTTGATGTTAGTTTTTCAAAGACAATCAAAAACATTATGTGAAATATCTTGTGTTGA
>Ga0116227_10012234_pt1 | contig 14070 bp, 8 predicted proteins | sample S1TSphgellanicum_FD_89693 | JGI IMG/M metagenome (GOLD analysis project Ga0116227, IMG submission 89693) | Host-associated microbial communities from peat moss isolated from Minnesota, USA - S1T2_Fb - Sphagnum magellanicum MG | ecosystem: Host-associated > Plants > Peat moss > Unclassified... | reverse complement strand
TTTTCTTTTAATATTGTTTATTAGTTTTTTAAAATATAAATTATATATTTTTTATTTATTATATTTATTTCAAATTTTTATGATATATATATAATGTATTTTATATATATATATATATATATATATATATATATATATACAATCTAGAATTCAAAAAATTAAGTAATGGTTATGATTGCTAATGGTACATGTTAATATGACTAAACCCTCATCTACACTCCTATAACCTCACTTTTGAAGTATATTTTTCATTTCATACTATGTAAAAAGGGTATTTTTATATTTTCAATTCTCATTTTAGACCTTCATCTTAAAGATAAAAAATGTTGTAATGAATTATTGTGTATTCAATTCTTTATTTATAATAAGCAACACAAATTTCTATAATCAAAAGCAAGCAAAATATACTTGTTTCTTCACAAAATTGTGTAAGCAAATTGTATTCCTAAAATTTGTATTCCTCGTTATCATTTTCATTTTTCATTTCATTACCATTTTTTTCAAAATTACATTTTTTGCTTATATATAGAAAATATGCATTTGAAAATGAAATCAAAATGATGGCTAGTAAAATATAGCAAGTAAAATGTAACCAATAACAATGTTTTGTTCTTGTTTTAATTATCTAAGAACTACACATTATTGATTACTATAGCTAATCTACATAATTATAAATAGAGTAATCGACCTATCTATGGATCACCTTTTAACATTTACCCCTATTATATTTTGGATTTCATATTTTTAATCCATTTACAAAATAAATTAGCTTTCTAAATCATGAATTGGTTTTCAATGAATTCTACGCATGTAACCAAGCCTATCTAAACACAAATAGTTTGAATATGTGGTTCAAAAATGTCAACTATATACTCAATTGCTATTAATTATGTGATCCACCACCTTTAGGCTTTGTAGGTTGCTTAATTGAAGGTTGTGTCGCCTACATCTAGGGTTTTTTGTCTTGTGGATTTGTTGGATTGGTGATGATTCACAAATAAGACTTGGTGTAAACCTAATGGATGCATACACATGGTCAGGTATGCATTGGCATAAGATGCCAATTTGTGTTGATATAGAACTTCATCTACATTTTTTGAATAAAATGTTTAAAGTAACATACTTTGAATGATGCTCTATATTTTGTGCCACCATGGCTCCCACTTGGAAGGCTTTTATTCCAATGATGAAGTTCAAATATGAAAAAATGTCTAATTTAAAAGCAAATCATCATATTCCTTGAAAAGGTTAACAACAACAATTGTTGGTCTTGTTGTAATTATTGAATTTTGATTGTAGCATTGATCATGTGCAAACTTGAGATTAAATAATCATTTAGTTTCATCAACCAAACATTTTTTACAACAAGCAAAGATTCTTTTGCTTCCTAACATTGGCACTCCAAGAGTTGGTGTGGACTTGCAAGCTCTTAATCCTTCTGTTGAAACTAATTGATGACTTGTTCCACCTTGGACTTGTGTTGTTTAGCTATAACTTTGAGTCTTTCTAATTTCTCCTACGCTTCCTAGTAGTTGGATTCTTGTGTGTGAACATGAGTTTTAAGGGTTTCCATCATTGCTTTCATAATTTCATATTCATTTATCTAATTTTGCAACTTATTAATGGTGTTGATATGTAGATTATTCTCCTTATTAAGCTTATAGAATTTTCGGTCATAATCTTTTTGACCCTTTGTAAAAAACTCAATCTATTTCATTTTTTTTTTCAATTCATTGTCAAATTTTTACATACAAGTTTGTAACATTTCATGTTATATAGTAAGCTACATAAATTTGTTTAACATTATTTGCCATTGATTATAGTGTTGAATTCTAAATGCAACAAACTCACAAATATCATTAAAACAATTTAATTTTTCAAAAGATATTGGAGAAGAAGTGCATGTAGATGTAGATGTAATCAACGTTTGGACAAATTTGTGGAGTTATCTCCTGTGTTGTAGGCAAAGTGTTGGCAACTTCAACTAATGGTGGTCGTTGGTAAGGTGATAGAAAATGATTTGATGAATAAAAGGTATTACAAACGTATTGAAAATTTTGTTACATCCACGCACATTTGTGAGGAACTTCAAGTGTGATTGTCTAAATGATAGGTGTTGATGAGGTTGGTATAAATCAAATCAACATGAAAGCTCCTTGTGAAGATGTATAAATAGTACAAACAATAAGCATTTGTTGTTGTTGGATGAATTTATCCATGGTCTTCCTATGAATTGTTTTATGTTTCTTCACTTTCACTGGGAAAATATTGCAAACAACCAAGTGTTGCATCATTGTTCTGCCCACCTTCAAATTGTGGCCAAAATTGTTAAATTACTTTCATAGTCTTTGTATCTAAAGGAGACCACTTATGTACACAACAAAACATCAACCACATGTCTTGCATTTTTTAAGTATCTTGAACATTTCCTATTGTAATTTTCTTTTGATGTTTGGTCTAGCATTCCAATTCAACACCAAACTAGGTCAACATTATGGAACACCATTTCACTAATTGTTTTTTGTCAACATTATGGAACACCAATTCACTAATTGTTTTTTATCAACATTGGAAAATGTAATAACAATCATGTTGCTAAAATAAATGGTCTTCTTTCACTAATACAATACAATAATGTTAAAACATGGTGTTTATGATTAAAACAAATTGTGAGTAGTATCTAAATGTAGTCATGTAGTCATATATGCCATTTAGTCATTTTCATTTTAATGATTATGGTCATAACTATGATTATGTGATTATAAATGTAACTACAAATATGATTATAGGTGATTATGACTATAATTACGACTATAATTACAATTACAAATAGTGGGTTTAATAGACATGAACATGATTAAACTTGTGTTGTTTAATTTTTTGGACAAGTTATGACAATCTTAAACAAATGGATAATCTATGGTTTAACAAAATGATTTTATTGCTAAAGATTGGTTAAGGAATGTAAGTGGAATGAGGTTTGCACATATAATAACACATCACACCAACATGATCTACTAAAATATTATAATATGTAACATGTGTTTAGTGTAACCTAATGTACCATTATTGAACTTAAGTAGCTTAATTTAGTATAATTTAGCTTTAAAATCTTAGTTTAATTTAATTTAACTTAATTTTTAAATTTCATTTAACTTAATTTATTTTTTTTGTTTAATTTAATTTAGCTTAATTATGTTTAGTTTAATTGAAAATTTTTAGTTCAACCTGTTATAGCCCAACAAATTATTTTAACCTAGTTTACTAAGTACATTAATTTAGTTTAAATTAGTTTAAATTAATAAACTTTAGTTTAATTGGACTTAGTTTAACCTTAACTAGCATAATTTACCTTAAATTATCTTTATTTATTTATTTAATTTTGATTTGGCGTAATTTAGCCCCCATAATTTAATTTGGCTTAGTTTGGCAAAGTTCAATCAATTTTAATTTAATGTAACCAAGATTAACTCAATTTAATTTAATCATTTTATCGTAATTTAACCTTGAATTTAACCAAAATTAGTTTAGTTAACCAAATTTGGTCAACTTTAACCTAGGTCAACTTAATTCCCCTAGTTTAGCCTAAATTATGTTAGTTTAACCAAATTTAGCCAAGTTTAATATACATTTTTAATTTTTAAAAATTAGTTTATTTTAATGAAAGTTAACCTTGTTTAACCATGTTTGGCTTAATGTAATCAACTATAAACAAATTTATGTTTATTTAGCCAAATTTAGTCAAGTTTAACCAAGTTTAACCAAGTTTAATCAAGTTTAGTAAGATTTATCCAAATTTAAATTAAATGGCCAAATTTAACTTAATTTAACTTAAATATCTTAGTTCAATTTAATTTATATTAATTTAGCCAAGTTCAAACATGTTTAATGAAGTTTAGCCAAATTTGGTTCAAATGGCCTAATTAACCTAATTTAACCTAAATATTTTAATTCAACTTAATTTATGTTAATTTAGCCAAGTTCAAACATGTTTAATGAAATTTAACCAAATTTAATTTAAATGGCTAGATCTAACCTAATTTATTTTAGTTTAACCAAGTTTAATTAGGTTATGTGAAATTTAATGAAATTTAACCTAAATATCTTAGTTTAACCTAATTTATTCTAATTTAAACGAGTTTAATAAAGTTTAACCTAAATATTTTAGTTCAATTTAAATTCACTAAACATTTTAATTTAGCCAAGTTTAGTGAATTTAAGCCAAATTTAGGTTAATATTTTAATTTAACCTAATTTATGTTATTTTGGTCAAGTTTAGTGAAATTTAATCAGATTAAACCTAAATGACTTAGTTTAATCAAATATATGTTAATTTAGACAAATGTAATGAAGTTTAACCAAATTTAATCTAAATGGGCTAATTTAGCCAAATATATGTTAATTTAAACAAGTGTAATGAAGTTTAACCAAATTTAACTTATAAAATGACATAATTTACCCAAGTTAAAATGAAATTTATCTAAATTTTTGTTAGTTTAACCTAGTTTAACCAATTTAGATTTAATTTAGCCTAAATAACATGGTCTAGCCTAATTTAACCTAGGTTACCTTGGAGCAACCTTTTTTAACCTATTAAAACCTAGGTTAGTTTAAATAAACCTAGGTTAAACTCCTAAGTACCCTAGGTTGACTAAAGTTTTAAAAACTTATTGTTTATACTTTTGTGACAATTAATATTATTACAAAAAAATGTTGTAGTGCAATGGTTGAAGATTTAAACCCCAAAGTGGAGGTAAGGGGTTCAAATGTTTTCGCTTGCATCATAGTCATAGTTAGTGGGTTATAATCTAAGTACATGGCCTAGGTTTGTTTTTAACCTATATCTCCTAGCTAGCCTGGGTGGCTTAGTTTAGGTTGTCTAACTTAAGTTATGCCTCGCATGCCACGTGGCATCATGTAATTGGGTCAAATAATTAAATATTTTGTTATAAATTGCCATGTGGCAACTTTTAATTGAAAAATAAAAAATTAAATTAAATTCATATTAACACATGGCAACATAAATTTTGTCAAGAAAAATGTTTATTTACATTTAAAAAAATTGTAATCATAGAAAAGGCAATCATAAATGGTGGTTAGGACTACAACCACATTTGCAACTAGTGGCACTAGTAGTTTGTGCCTTCTACAACTTTTGAATGGTCTCTACCATTATCTTTTAAAAAATTTCCTCCTTCTCCCAATCTGTAATACTTTCATTCTTTTGAGGTTCTCTCTATTGGAATAACTGGTCTTTTATGATTCTACTTCTTGTAACAACATTAAAGTTTATTGCATTCACATCTACAATGATTGTTTTAACCTTAATTACTATTTTCCTTTATAAGCTTGGTGCATTTTTCCCTTGGAACATCTTCTCCATCTTTGCAAACTTGGGACAATTCATCATTTTATGCCCATTGAGACCACATATGTGGCAAGCATATGAATTATTCTTATGACCTTTATGAAATTGATTGGTAGCTTCTGTTATTACTACAATTGGCTCCTCTTTCTTCTTGGTTATACACATCTTTACATTGAGTTTGTCTCATCCATAATTTGTGCAATGTTTGCCAATTTTTCTTGTTTCCATTTGTGGTTTCGTCGTTATTGTAGATTTTTAAATGGCATATATGACTAAACGTTTATACTCATATATGTTGCATTTTGGCATTGTGTACTTGTAGAAGTATTACATATTATGTTACCTAGTGAGTGGAACAAATTCAATAAGAAAGTGATTATTTAGTGAATTGTAAGGATGCAACAAAACATTTGATTAGTTGGATAAGATTAAAATTGTTGATCATGTGATTTTGAATTACTTTTTGAAAGAAAAGAACTTAGGATGTAGTTATGGGATTTGATGGAGCGAAGGATCTTCTAGATCAATAGAGGGATGGAACACAATGTGGCCATGTATGCCTAATAATACACTTCTCAGAAACTTTTGAAACCTCAAGATTCTATAGTTTCCCAAAATAAATTAATATTGGTAGAAGAGATATTTCAAAATATTAGTAAACAAATGTTGGAAATCAATTATACTTTGAACTTAAGATAGTTATTGAAAATGGTTCCTAAGTTGATGAGATATCTATGGTAGAAAATGAAACTAAATAAACCATAAAATGTAGCCAAAGCAGTGATAGGAAAAACAATATCATTTGAAATACCAGAAGTAGCAAAAACAACAATAGCTATTGATAACCATATGGCGGTTATTCAAGTACAGATTAGGAAAAACATTATAAAGGATGTTTTGTTAGATGGTGGGTATGGGGTTAACATCATTACCGAACAATTAAAATTGAGGTTGGTGTTGCCAAAATTTAAACCTGCACCATATAATCTAAGGATGACATATTAGACCATTATAAAGCTAGTGGGATTGATTTGTGATCTAAAGATATATGTTCATGACATACTTTATGTTACTACGTTTATTGTGTTACATAATAGTGTGATAGATGTTAGTTAATCCATGCTGAGAAGGAGTCCATGATTGAAAGATACTATAGTAGCCCATGATTAGGGGAATAACATAATGATTATTTAAAGGAATGGAATGGTCGACACCATAGTGGTGATTAAGCACTTGGGAATAGAGGTGAAATTACTATAAATGTTGTTATGCTACGATTATTTGAATGGTATCACTAATGAGGAGGAGGATATCATATTTGCTATAGACCCATAATTTTTTATATAGGCACTATTAGTCTACTAAATACATTTCAGGTTGTAAGAACCAAAGAGTCTAACCACATAACTACTTGAATAAAAAATCATAGTACAAAAATAAGTAATTAAAAAAAAATTCAATAGAGGGAAAGACTACAAACAAATATGTGTTAATAACTTTGTTCTAAAAGATAAAGTGTATCAAGAAACATACTACAAATTACACCAGCCAAGGAATGTTCATATAGATGAAACCCCAACGAAGGTCAAAGTTTAGGAATTACAAATAGAAGAACAATAATTAACAAATCTAAATCTGGGGACTTAGGAAGAACCATAAATGGTGAAGGTGAATTTAAATTTACAACCATAGAAGGTGTTGGAGTTGGAGGAAGTACTTCTTCAAGAATACAAAGATGTCTTTGCATGCACGTACAAAGATCTAAAAAACATTTCGCCATAGTTAGTTTAACACAAAATTGAATTGGATACAACCATACCACCAACACATTAGCCCATGTATAGATTAAATCCAAATTATGTAGCAGTAATGAAACATGATATTGACAAATTGTTAACAACATGTTTCATACAACCTATGGAAGAGGCTACATGGCTATCACCAATTGTGGTAGTACCAAGGAATAATTGGAAGCTCAAAATATGTGTGGATTTTAAAAAGCTAAATGTAGAAACCTAGAAGGATCCTTTTCCATTACCATTTACAAATGAAGTACTAAACATAATGGCAGGATGTGAAGCATATTCATTTTTGGATGGATATTACGGGTATCATCAAAGATCCATAGTTCCATAGGATAGATACAAGACAATATTTGTCACAAATTAAGGAACATTTATCTAAAGGGTATGCCTTTTGGAGTGAAGAATGGACCTCTGACATTTCAACAAGCCATGACAAAAACATTTAGAAAATATGTTGACATTTTCATGAAGATATTCATGGATGATTTTATAGTTTATAGTGACATGGAAACTCATTTGTAGAAGTTCATATTATGCTTTCAAAAATGCAAAAAAAATCATTAGTTTAAACCTAGTGAAATGTGGTTTTATGGTATTTTTCGGAGTCATTATTGGATTTATTATTTCAAAAAAAGGTAAGCTATCTAATCCAAAGAAAATACATGCGATAATGTACATGCTTGTACCACAAAATTCACAACATATTTAAGTGTTCAATGGCATGGCACAATTTTATAGATGTTTTATTAAAAATTTTGTAGCAATTATGGTTCCAATTATTATGTTCACAAGGATTTTTATTTTTTTCTATGGATAGATGAATGTTAAAAAACTTCGGAGCTTATAAAGAATAAATATATTGAAGCATTGATTTGAATACCACTGAAGTGGGACATGGAGTTCCATGTTCACGCGGATGCATCATTGTTGGCTATGGGGGCCTTACTGGCACAAAATATCACAAGGAAGAATGATCAACAAGTAGTGTATGTTTCCATACTTCTCAATAGTGTAGAACAAAATTATAATACCATGTAAAAAGAAGCCTTAGTTATGGTCTTTGCATTACATAGGTTCAGGCATTATTTGTTAGGAAACAAATTTGTGTTTTATGTCGATCATATGGTTTTAATCAAACCATAGGTTTGAGGGAAAATAGGTAGGTGGATACTCTTGTTTTTGGAATATGACTTTATAATAGTTTACAAGCCAGGCAAGACTCATGTAGTTGTAGATGTTTTGTTTAGATTGCTTAATACCACATAATTAATTGGGTAAACATACAAATTTGAGCCATACCAATGTGGGGGCATAACACTTGGAATTGGTTGTGGTTTTGTCATATCTCATAGCCTTGGACATTTATCTGCCTTTGGATTGACAATTGACAAAATAAAAATTATAATCATAGGTGTTTATGGATTTTGCGATCATGTTGGAACATGTGGACTTTCCATTGGATGAACATGTTGAATATCATGAATTGAATTTCACAATCCGTCAATCATACATGTTATCAAACTTTAGATGAAATGAATGGACATGCAAAAAGAATGTGCATTCATATGACATAATTTATAGGCAAATCCATTAATGCATGTTTGTGTAATTCATAAATTGTCTTGTTTTTCTTCAAATTGTTGTTGCACATCTTAAACAATTTTCAAATCTTTTAAATGTTTTTGAACCAAATTTGGCATAGTCCTTCCACCAACATGTCTTTGGTTTGGATCAAACATAAATGGATTTAGATATTCATGATTTTGAAATTGTTAATTTTGAAAATTTGAATGGGCTTGTTCACTTTCTTTGGCAATTGGTTCATTTCCATTAACTTGTTGATTTGAAGTTTGTACATTGATACTTATGTTAGAAGTGTTTGGTTTGTGGTCATGAAAGCTTGTAGTTCCTCCTAATTGAAAATTTTACAATCTAACCCCAATAATATTTTTTTTGTTAAAAATATTTTTTAGTAGATTGGGTGAACTTCTTACACCCCCAATTATTCATCGTGGGTTATGCATTGCCTCCTGTTTCACAAATTCATTTGTTATTCATTTTGTAGTACCTCTGACCACGTGCAATGGTTGATTAGTGCCTACATCTTTGGTGAACCTATTTGTAAACATTGTTTTTAATGTATTGTTATTGCATTTTTTAGATTTTGATTATTATTATAATCAATTTGTTTTTGCAAGCTTATAGTAACAACTTATATATTTCTTCCCCCTATCGCATAATTATAATCTAAATTTAAACATGTTGAGGTAATTATCCTTAATGTTATTTCCCTTATCAGTAAGGTTATTATTTGTTTTTATATTTTAAAAATTCTTCTTATGAAATAATTTTTAAAAATAAAATAAAATCATCTAGACTAATACTAACATAAACCAAAAACAAATATGTTCATAAACAATTGATCCTAAACAAAACATTTGCCAAAAATTCGTCTTCAAAATGGTCACCGAACTAGAAAAAAAAAATTTGTATAGTTTCAATTCCTATTTTAAACCTTCGTTTTAAACATAACATTTGTTGTAATGAACTATTTTGTACCCAAATTTTCTCATTTACAATAAAAAACAAATTTCTATAATCAAAAGTAAACAAAATAGGTTTGTTTCTTCACAAAATTGTGTAGGAAAATTTTATTCCTGAAATTTTAATTCCTCATTATCATTCTTTTCAAAATTACATCTTCCTTGCTTATATATAGGAGATCTACATTTGAAAATGAAATCAAAATAATGATTAGTAGTGTGTAACTAATAACAATGTTTTGTTTTTGCTATAAGCTATCTAACACCTATACATTACAAATTACTATAATCAATGTACATAACTACAATATAGAGTAATCCACACATAGTAATCTACATATCACCATTTAACATTATGTGATAGGTCTTAATTTGGTCCAAATATACCCATTGCATACAAAATTTTCATCTTTTGTTGATTTAAAAAAAAGAATTGAGTAAGTCAAGTTCCAAACTTTTCAAATCTGCCCAAATTTCACAATATTACCATCAAGTTTGGTGTAGACATCTTGTCAAAATTTTGAAATGCAAAAAATTATATTTTGGGATTATAATTTTGGGGGATTTTAGTATGTTTTCACCCTTAATTAGTCCTTGAAATATTGATTGGGGACTAATTCAATTGATAATAAACAACAATGTAAAATAAATGAAAAATTGTGATTGCATGAAGTTCACTTTTGAGGTATTTAATTTATATTTTATTTGAGGTGATTGCACATTAAAATGTCCATAAATTGATGTAACAAGGCAAATTTTTTTTTTTTTGCATTCTTACAAATTATAAATTTTCCCAATTGAAAGTTTTTTTAATTTTATGAAAAAGATTCATATTTATGATTTTTATGTAATTTAGTGATGTACAATTGTGAAATCATTTGAAAACCAATGTTTTACACCAAATGGCCTGGACTTTTAGACTACATGTCTTACTTTGTAACAATACCCATAAAACTTGTAAATGGACTCATCATGATCACAATTTATAATGATGGATTCATTTATCAATGATCAAAATTCATAAATGTCAAGTAATTCAAAATAAAAATTTCCAACCATTTTCATTATGGCATGAAAGTATTAAAAACCTTTTAAGGTATTGGAATTAAAGAAATTTGTGAAGTCCTTTTTTATGTGATTTTTGTGGAATTTGTTTGGCTTTATTCAAAACCTTATATCCTAGGATGTTTATGAATATTGCTACTAATTACCTCTTGGAAAAGATGATTAATTTGCCCCAAACAAATTAAGCTTGTTGAGCTTTCATTCATTTTTCATCTCTCCAATGTAATAATAACATCATTTTTTCGAGGAACCACCTTTTTTTCTTTGTTGATCTTAACCTTGTTGATGCATGCATCAACAACCAACAATAAGAGGAAAAGAAGGAAAATACTACACTTTATCACACATAAAAATTCATTCACCACATGATAGTGTGCATGCCTTTCTTAACTCTCATGTGCTAGCCTTGAGAGCTTTATACATACATCTCATATGAGGCTTCTAAAACACCAAATATTGATGGTCATCTCTTTTGTCTTCTAGTTGATAACATGTTTTGATGAATGTTTGCCATCTTGTGTTCACCCTATTTCTTGTTGAACAATGTTGATATTTACTACATTATAATGTTACATTGGAATTCAAACAACTTCGATGTTCGTACAAAGTTTTAGCATGCCACCAAGAAACTTAATGCTTCTACACTTGAATAACTCCCTTTCATGCACAATCCTTAAACCCCCTTGCCAATGTCATGAGGATGTTTTTGCAAAGTTCCCATGTGTGATAAAAACCTTAATGTTTTGTACCTTCATACTTTTTGCTCACACAATCCCTAATACCTATTTGCCAAGAATGCCATGAGCACATTCAAACTTGAATTTCCACCACCATGACAATGATTCTCAATTACAACAAAAACTAGCCAAGATTGAGCTATGCCACAAAACCTTACCTTTTAATGATGATGGTTCACATGTTCTAGAATAAGGTTGATTGTTGTGAGCCATTGATTATTCGTGCAATTTACAATGTCACCACTTGTATTTTCATCCAAAAAACAAATGATTAAGGATTAAAAGCATTAGTTATAGTGTTTAAATAATGCTTTTGGAACCTTCATAGTCATTGGATTCATTTTATTTTTTTCAATATGCTAGTATGACATAGTAGTAACATTATTATCCAAACACAACAATCGTTTTCTAAATTGGTAAAAAACTTTGACCCACAAACATATAGAACTTAAAACAATGGTTACATTTGCTATAGCTCATGTTAGTGTGGATGTACCCACCTGTAGTATTGTTTATGTTAATCCAAGTAACATACCAAGTCACATAGCATCCATTTCAATAGGAGTTTATTAATGTTTAGTTTAGGAAGCCAATATATATCCCAATAAACATAATGATTTGGTATAATGATAATGTTGATGATTTTAGTATGTGTCAATGGGCATACAAGGATTGGTAACCATCTTTTATATTTTGTTAAATTTTTAGTATAAATTGCTATAATGCCCTTTTCTAGCATCCATACCTTGGTTTCACCATAGAGTTTGACAACATTTAATTCTTGCACAACTTCTAGTAGTCTATGGACTTGATCTACAAAACAATTCCACTTTTTTTTTTTTCTAGTTTATTATTTGGAGTGTGTATAAAATTAACCCATTCCCAACCATAGTACAATGTTTTCTTAAGAAAACTTCCTCAACTGATATTGAAATAGTTCCACCCATCCTTGAGTGTAATTTAGATGTATTGATTTTCTTAACATAATTCCAATGACGAAAAATTATTTTCAAGAGAATTTTTGCTTGGTTGATATATATGATTTCTACAATTACAAGGATAATATATCTATTCATTATAATCACATTTGATTTCAAGAAAATCCTTTGGCGTCATCTTTTGACAAGTGCATAAATATCCATTTGATTAGATTTTGAATTTTATAATATTTTAATTAGAAAATATTACCATGTACTGGCATGTTAATCAAAATGAACATGACAAGTTTTAGTCAAAACATATATGACATATCTAGCAAATTCATGTCGTAGTTGATTGGTCTTTTTTACTAAATCCAAAAGTGTTTGGTGTTCGGTTTGACTAAAATTTCAATTAAAAAAGACAAGGAAAAGGACATGGTTTGTTGTAGTGACTAGAAATGTTGCATTGTTGTTCCATTTGCAATAGATGCACATATCACAACATAGATGAGGTTTTAATTCAATGGCACAAACTTTGTAGTTGGATCCAATTTCAACAACTTTGATGATTAGATTGGTTTTCATAAAAATCTCATTTTTCACAAAGTTTATAATTGGATTTGATTTCAACAACTTTTATTCATTTCATAGTTTTTATATTAATTTCATACTTTGCAAACTCTATTCATTTGAGACGACTTTTGTTATCCTATGAAATTGATTCCTTCAATTTTAATTCATCTATCATATTTTGTGTTGTCTGGCATTGAGTTGATCAAATTTTTGTTTATTTGTTTAAAAAAAAATTCTCATTGAGTTGTCCATGTTTTTCTATTCTTTTGTATGGAATTGAATTGTCCATTTCTTTTTTTAATCAAAAAATAATTAATGTGTAGGTTTGTAAATAAAACTTTAGAAAAGACTTTTTTTGTATGAAATGAAAAAAATTGTTAAAAAGAATAGAAAATGTGTGCAAAAGAAAAGAAAAGAAAATAATTAAGAAAGATTCAAAAACATGAATCTTACAAAAGTTGTAAGGTCATGTTGACAAGGATCTTACATTGGTCGAAAGTCCCTTGCAAATTACACTTGAAAACCACCCTATAACTACAAAGAGAAAATTTGACTAATTCTATGCATATCCTTGGATTTTGACTTGGTTAAAGTACTAAAAGTGTGAGTTGTGTTGAGGGAGAGATGCTAAGCACACCCTAACAGGCTCTGTCCGATGCATTTGTTGGCTAACAAAACTTAACCCTGAGCAAAAGCCAAATGATTCTACTACAGGATTTGATTGGTTTGACCCTCTTAATAGGTTAAATAAAAAATATGATTATTACTATTCAATGCCTAAAACTATGCAACTGGTCAATACTCACATTTTTTTGATAAGAGGTGTTGGGTTTGAAATTAGTGTGCGACAACATAACATTTGGAAAAAAAACATTAAAAAAAGAGAGTTGTAGAACATGCATGAGAAAATGAATCAAGTAGTGTAGTTCTACACAAAACCATGTAAGGCACAATAGGAGTGCCAAAAAAAAAAAAAAAACACAAAAAAACAATAAATATATACAAAGAAAAACAAATTTATTTATTTAGGAAAAGCAAGGATAAGTGTGTTTGGGTGGT
>Ga0116227_10012231_pt1 | contig 14075 bp, 7 predicted proteins | sample S1TSphgellanicum_FD_89693 | JGI IMG/M metagenome (GOLD analysis project Ga0116227, IMG submission 89693) | Host-associated microbial communities from peat moss isolated from Minnesota, USA - S1T2_Fb - Sphagnum magellanicum MG | ecosystem: Host-associated > Plants > Peat moss > Unclassified... | reverse complement strand
TTTTTTTCACTTTTTAAATTTTTTAACAATATTTTTATGTTTTAATTTTAAATATTATTAAAAAAAAATACCAAAAAAAAAAAAAAAAAAAAAAAAAAAAAAAAACCAAATAAACAAACAAAGTGCACTAGTAATGAAGATGAAAGTTGCATTGGCCTTAAAAAAAAACAAAAATCTTCAAGCTTACATACACCCTATTATGCTGAATCTTAAAAACAATGATCCCTTTTTAAGATTTTCATTAGTCTTCTAAAAATCTCACAAATCAAACCCTATTACACATTTAATGCTTTATTCACTGAAGATAACTATTAAAAAGAATCAGACCACCAAATCCAGCAATTTCATTGGCCATAACATTATTTCTGCACATCTACACACAAACCTATTCAACACCCTCTCTATATTAGTGTGTTAATAATACTATAACATAACCCTTGTCTATATATAGACAGGGTTAAAAACACACACACTTTGGTCACCCATTGAGTAGTGATAATTAGGTTTACACTATTGAGGCCAGGGCGAACCAATAATTCTGAAAATCTGGTGTTTTCCCCTTCTTAAATGAGGCATCTTAGTGTCAAGTGGCAGTATTTTAACGTTGGAAATGTTAAATTGAACTCCAGGACCCTGATTTAGTCTAAGGCTGGGATACTTGTAGCGTTTTGCTTCTCCTTGAGTGAAGCAGAACCTGCACTGGTACCGGTGTTGCTTTTTAGCAAATTTGTGAGTTTTTAATTCTAACTATGGTAGCAATGTAGGTTCTTATTCACCCTAGGCTAATATTCTCTTCTTCACTAGATTGTACCAATCTCTAACAATCAGTAGTTTTTGTCGAAATATTTAATTATTTCAAAAAAGGAGTCAAAGCCCAGTTTTTTTTTCTATTTTCTCATGTTGCTTCAAAAGTGGTGATCAGCCACAAGAGGATTTAGCCAAATCTGGCTACTTGACAAATAGAGAAATAGAAAATCTAGTAATCCTATCACATGTTGGCTAACCACTAGAACCTATTAGGTATGTATGACTATTTTAAAAGAACACAGCTAGAAATTTGCCTGAATCCTCCAAAAATCTTGATAATTTCATAATTTTCTTCCTCAAAATATGACGATTTTTTTGAAAATTTTCCAAAATGTACCCTCGACCATGCTTCGACCATGCTGCTCGGGTCTTTTGTTTTCAGCAAACTGACATCGCCACAAAAGGATCACCAAGACAGCCCTAATTTAAATATTCCAAAATTTGGACTGCACTAGTGTACCTATAATTCTATGTTGCTGATTTAGTGGTAGGGTACTCATGTGGCTGCTGAGACTAGTTGGGAGTTCAAAACTTTAGAATTCTTGCAAAGACAAGCCAAAAACTTCTTCTTTTCAGCCACCATTTGATTTTATTTTTATGTAGGCTAAACATGCCAACTTTATATCATGACCCTCGATACTGATTTTTTTTCAATTTCCTGATGGAGCCGGAGTGGCGAGCATCCCTAGGCAGATTTAGCTTCTTCTTTTTTTAGGGAATTTTCCACAATATATTCTCTCTTCAGAAAACTGTGTTACCTTTCAGTGATTTTTTTTTAATTTTTAAAAGACTGGGTTGGCGATCATCACAAAAGGACTGAGCCAAATTTGGTAAGAGATCAAAGGGGGAAGTTGAAAACTTTAAGATTACTCTTATTATTTGGAGGCTAATTGGAAGCTTTTCTCTAGATATGAGAAGTTTAGATTTTTTTCCCTCGCAATGTCAGGAGCTTGAACCCATTTTTTCCAAAAGAAGATAAACCTTTTGTACCTTTCGCACCTTACCCTTTTTTCCTCGCCAGGTTGTGAAAATATGCTCAAAAAAAGCACCCAACTAGAAGACAAGGTAAGTGGAATGAAAGAAAATGAAAGGCATGAGCCAAGGACAAACATTTATTTGTAAAAATCAGATCTGTAGCATGGGTCAGACAGCTCAATAAAAATCACGCCTCAATGCAATCCACGTAAGTCCCAACTCCCAGGGCAACAACCTTTGCCAAAAGCAAAGAGAAGGAAGGTGTGTAGTGTGTACTAAAGTGAAAGAACAAGTTGAAAGTTAAACTGTAGCTTTCCTGACTTACATATTGTTAGGTTCATATATGTTTGCCTCACACTTTAGAAATGGAAAAAAGCCCACCAATCTTTTTTGGGGAGCTGGGGGGAGGTGGGGAGTGTTGCCCAAAATGCGAGGCTGCACTCAACTACCACCTTGTCATAGGTTTCTTGTTTGGAGAACTCCCTCACCTTGGAGTTTTACCTCACACATTTACTTTTGGCAATAGTAAATACAAACAAGAATAAAGAAATTTGTGTTCAAAACAAATCTAACCCCTATAATCAAGAAGAGATATTGTATCTTGAAACTCATATCACAAGAATGTAAAGTCCTTATTCACTAAAATTATCCAGTTATGAGCTTTGTGAGAATTCCCCACATTTCCAACTTTGTTTTAAAAGTGAGGTTTAGCCCTGGTGTAAGAGATGGCTTTAATAGCTTAAGGTACACAAGAAGATGAAGACAGTTTTTTATTGTCTTGTTAAAGACCTCCTTTTGGTAAGCATTTATCCTTTGCTTGTCGTCATTCTTCATATGTTGTCACAAGATTTGTGAATTTTTCAAATCCTAACTCATGGATTGATGAAAAACCTTGAAACAATGTGACTTTGAGCCTCCTAGATAAGAAAGAAAACACATTGCTTGCCTCCAAAAATTAAAGATTTTGTTATGCCTCCACAAATTCCAAAACTTGGGCTCTAACTTGTACCCCAACACATCCCCATAGCCATGAAAAACCCTTTGAATACCCTACACATCTATTCCCTCCTTTAACAAGGGGTGTGTCACATTGTGGCCTTGCCATTAACAATATCTTAAGGCAAAAGAAGAATTTATGGAAACTCAAATATTTCACCATGCAAAAATAAAATCTTCAAAAAATCCTTTAAAAGAAAGCAAAATCCTTCAACATATTACAACTTTATAACTAATCTCAAGTTTCAACACGTCAAAATATCATTTTTCCAAAATCTTCATTTAAAAATAGACCTATTGCCTACCAAAATCCCTTAAGTTCCTATACTCTATAATGAATCTAAACTCAATATCCTTGCTTTGGATGGCAAGGCAAACAAATGCATTTATGATTGAGGAGGGAATTCTAAAAAAATTGCCAATGGACTCATCAATATTAGCCTTTATCAAATAAATCAAGGTTGGCATAAGGTTGCAAGAGTCCCTTGAATGGCATGCCTTAAAACATTGTGAAATATCACAACATTTTTTACCACTACACATTTACAGGCCACGGACTTCTAAGGTAATCTATTAAACACACTTGTCATTTGAAGTGCATTGCTGGAAAATTTGCTTGGGAGATGATCCTAACAATTGACATTTTGGTTTCGAATACAACCATGTACATAATATGCAAATATGGCAACTTTTTTTAGCCTTGGGAAGTTTGATAGCCAATTGGCATATACATTGTGATGTATTTTGGTTCCATGGGTTTGTAATTAAACTTGAAACCTTGTTGGAAGGCTTGCAACTCATTTGGCATTCCACCTATGATCCATTTTGGTTTTATGGGTGTTTATGTGAAACCTAAATTAGGGATTTGTAATTGTTTAACATTCCAATTATGATCCTATTTAATTGTATGGGTGGTTATGTGAATTTGAAACCATGTGTAGGGGTTTGCAACTTATTTGACATTTCAATTATGATCCATGTTGGTGTTATGGTGCTTATTTGAACCTAAAACTTACATTACGGGTCTACAACTTTATTCACATTCCAATTATGATCCATTTTGGTTGTATGGATGTTTATATGAATCTAAAATTTAAATTAGGGGTTTGCAACTCCATTGGCATTTTAATTATGATCCCATTTAGTTGTATGGGTGGTTATATGAATTTGAAACCATGTCTAGGGGTTTGCAACTTGTTTGGCATTTCAATTATGATCCATTTTTGGTGTTATGAATGATTATCTAAACTTGAAAACTACACTAGGGATCTATAGCTCTTTTGGCATTCTAATTATGGTCCATTCTAGTTATACATTTGCTTCATTGAACCTAAAACTTAGATCTTGGGTCTATAACTCATTTGGCACTTCAATTTCAAAACATATTGGTGTGTATTGATGGTTATTTGAACTTGAAACTTGTAGGACAAGTCTATAGTTCATTTGGGCATTTTGTTTTCATCCTTTATAATGTGTATGGATAGTTATTTGAACATAAAACTTGTATGGCAATTTGTAGTTTATATACCATTCAAATTATGGTTCATTTTAGTGTGTACATGAATGTTTATTTGAATTGAAACTTGTAGGGCAATTTGCAACGCATACGAAATTCCAATTATGGTTCATTTTTGTGTGTATGAATGGTTATTTGAACTTGAAAATGGTAAGGCAATTTATAATTCATCTAGCATTCCAATTATGGTCCATTTTGGTCTATATGGGTGGTTATTTGAACTTGGAACCTCAAACCAAGTTGGTAGATCATTTGAACTTTTGATCAATTTTGGTTTGTATGGGTATTTAATAAAATCTAAACCTAATTGTAGGTCTACAATTCATATGGCAATCCTGAATAATTTTATTTGGATGCAAATGGGTGGAAATCCAAAGACATTTTTCCAAATCTAATGACTAATGTTTCTAAAAGCTAAAGAATGGATTTGTAAATCTAATGACAAATTTGTCCAAACCCAAAAATAATTTTGAAAATTTAGAGATTGAATTTGTGATTAAGTTTGAATGAGTATGTTTGCTATAGTTCTATGGGTGGTTGAAAGGATGGCAAATTCCATGGAAACCAAAGAGGTTAAGGAGAATGATGATTGGTTCAAAACATAACAATCTAAATCCATTGTTTTGCCCAACACAAACACATTTTGAAAAGAAATAATATTTAAACAAATAATGAAATTTCTCCACCTTAGCACCATGGCCACATCTTACATTACATTTTTCTCAATTTACAACACACATAAAATTCAAATGACCCAATTTGTTCAATGTATTTTCATTGTATTCCAATATGTTTGTGCATTATACACCATGAAACCCTTGAAATTGGGTTTGACATCGGTGTGTTGGAACATAACATCATTCAACTTCAACCACAACACACATCAAACATCCATGTCCTCCAATTTCATGTCACAAATGGCAATGATTAGGACTTTGTGATAGGTTGCATCATACACATGGCATGCCATGATTGTCCAACCTTCAACACACTTGACATGATCAAACATAATCCAAGCATCTTGCAAATCATTGCCAGACTACATGTGCATCAACAAGTCCACCCCACTTGCAACTTCATCAATATATTAAGAATGAAATATTTTATTTTCTTCATTCTTGTTGTTGATTTTAATTCAATCTTCCTACATTTTAATGTAGTTTTACATTGATTGAAATAATTTGAAGTTATTATTTTTTTGTTTTGTTTTTATTGTTGTTGCTTTCTATTCATATTTGGTATAATTCTGTATTATTGGTAGAAAAACAGAACTTGACAACTAAATCCATAATAAAAACTCTTCTTCTCCTTTAGACAAAACTCAAAATCTTCACAATAATCATCTTTTCTCTCTTTCATGTGGTATGTTTTCATATATATATTATCATATCAAAAATAATTCAAAATTCAAATGTCTAACCAATAAAAATATAATTGATACTTGACCAATATAATTGATGAAGATAAAAAATGAAAAGTCTTTATCAATGATTAAAAGGAAAATAAGGTATGAAACAATAAGCTATAAGGAAATGGTGATTAACACAACATTTTAAATAGAAAAACCTTTTGTTTAAAAGACTACCCAAGAAAACAACTACCTTGGATGTGATTTTAAGGGTTCTTAAACTTAAGTAGAAATATGTTATTGATATAACCTTTAACATTAAAGAAAATATTGTCATATGTAAACACATTATTTGCGACTACATGTGATTATTTGTGATTAGCAATTAGCTTTGATCATTTTTCCAACTATTCATCATGTTTGATCATGTTTGCAACAACATTACAATTAGTTTGCAAATATTGTGGCTTTCATCTTTCCATGTGAAGAATTTTTTGTTTTGTTTTCATTCAAACTAGACCATGTATGTCCCATTAAATGCAAATGTGACCAAATGAATTATAACCCTATTGGTATACAAATGTATATTTTGCATACTCTAAAGGGTAGTTCAGTTACACTAAGTTGCACAAATGTATAATTATTCAATTTTATATAATATGTGTGTTAATGTTACATACACTCCAGATTTATAACATTTTAACATGTATAAATCATAACACCATGTGTATGTTGGGAATTTTTGAAAAACATCTTAGGTATATATGGACTTCATGAAGGCCATACTAATATGAATGTATCCAAGGTTAATTACACCTATTCAAATTATCATTTTTGACAAAAACATAAATTAATATTATGATTAAATATTTATTATTATACTTAATAGGATATATAACAAGTGAAAAGAAATAAGAATAATGATACTAAAATAATTAATATTTTCAATATTTATTTTTTATTATCGGCTTATTGATTATAATAAAATAATTTTCATATTTTCATATTTTTAATTGATTACTATTAAAGGAATACTATGCATCATGAAACATTAATTACTATTACATATTGTGTATTACAATTGACAAAAGTTATAAAAAATATATAATAATAATATATTATCTAGCCTAGGTTAGCTACTACATACGAAAATAATTTCAAATAATAATTTTATTAATATTTTCATTTTTTATTGTCTTTAATTATTACTTTAATTATCATTATAAATATTGTAAATAATTAATATGAAAATAACATTCATAAATTATTTATTTATATTTTATTTATTTAAAAAAATATTCATATATTTAATAATATTCTAAACAAGTGAAATAATTTTTAAAATCAAAAGAACCAATTCCTACCTTAGGTTGGCTATTCATTACCATAACAATTTAATAAATATTTTTAGTCTTCATTTTTTTAATTTTTAATTAATTATTATTATAATCATTAGCACAAATATCATATTTACACGAATTTTCATTTCATTATTATAGTAAGTATTAGTCATGGAATGTTTTAATACCAAACTGATGGATATTATATTCCTATGAATATTTTCAATTTTCAATTTTACATTACAATAATTACTACAATCATTACTACAAACATTCCAATTAAATGATATGATAATTATATTATTGCATTCATTGTTATAAAAAGACCATTTTTCCTACAAAAAATTACTTTAATCATTTTAATTTTGTTATTACTGTACTTGTCTTTATCAAATATTGAGCATTATGAATAACATGATTCAAAATAATAATAATAATAACAAAATAATAACAAAACAAGTAACTTTGGTTAACTAAAAGTGACAATAATAATTTAATATATTTTCTATTATTATTTTCATCATTTATCTTTTATATTACAACCCTATAATAAATACTGCAATCATTCATATACATATTACATCTAATTATTATTTAAAATTTTGTTAAAATTATTACAATAATTATTATCAAAAGATTTTTATTCACAATGAAAATATTATCTTTATTTTCATTAAATATTGAATGTTGTGGTTAATAATAATGAGCTAATAAAAGTGAAATAATAATAAAAAAACAAAATAAATTTCCTAATTTAGCTACTAATTATAATAATAATTTAACTATAGTTTCATTATTTTATTATTATATTTATATTTTTAATCGATAAAATTATTAGTATGGTTAGTATAAATTTTAAATTGATTTACATAATTTTATTACATTATGAAAAATTAATAACTAAATTAAATTAGCTACTAGTTAAAATATTATCATTAATATTGCTTTTGTATTACATTAAATATTTATCATATTTATAGTATAATAACTACCATAAATTTAATTAACATTGGAATATAATATTAATATAGTAATTATTATTAAAAGACAATTGTAGCTTTTGAAATTATTATTTTTAAAATTATCATTATCATAAACTATTTATTATTATAATTCATAATATTTATAACAAGGAAGATAATTATAATAAAATTATTAATAAAATACCTAACCCAAGATATTAGTCAAATTTAATAATAATAATAATATAAACCTAATATATTATCTACAATAATTAATTATAGCTAATAGGTAAACTAAGTTAGTAGAACATAAGTATCAAAATGTAATTGCAAATAAGTTGTGATTAATTTGGTGATACTTGCAACTAAAATGTTTAGGATATATATTTTGTCTTTCATTCTTGTAATGTGGAGAACAGAAATAAGTGCACTAGCATTACTCAAAATGCAAATGGTCTTTAAAGGATGAACCAATGAAAAAAGTTCAACTTTAAAAATTAAACCCAAAATAAAAATGGATTGTCTTAAGCTTACCTTATTAGTTTAGGCTACACCTAACTTACCTACTTCTTTAGCCTATCTATCTACCTAGGAAGGTATTTAGCCAATGTAAATCCTACCTACCTATTTAAGTAAATATCTTACCTAAATAGAACCTACCCACCTAAATAAATATATAACCTAAGTGGAACCTACATACCTACCTACCTAAATATTGATTTAAGTTTATTTTTGTCAAATTTAAATTAATATGCCACATGTCCAATTTTAATTATGCCACATGTCACAATCTAAAACCATCCAAACATATGAATTGATTGTATTATGTTATTTTAAAATTATAAAAAAACATATTTAAAAAAATTAAAAGTTGGGACACATGGCATCACATCATTTTTTTTCATTGTTCACCAAAATAATCACATATTAATCACATGGGACAATACATATACAGCTAGTCAAAGGATGAAAGCATATATCATTGACTTGTTTCATTCAAAATGCATTATCATTTGCAAATAATGTCGCATACAATTCAAAATTTTAGAACCATGGAAATTTTAGTTGTAATTATCACCTATGACTAAAAATTATTTGCAAAGACCAAAAACAAATTTCAACTTTTCTTCTAGTGTAGTCCCAAGGCTATGCTTGAAAAATGCAATCAAATTTCAAATGTTTGAAGTGTTCAAAGGAATGAATTTATCCACAACCTTGTGGAATTTATCACCTTCCAAATGTTCAACTAGACCATCCCCACCCTCAGTGAATAGGTGTTGAACGAAATACATTTTGTTAGTGGACAAAAGCAATTACAAAGTTCTTGGCATTAGGTGTCTGAAAAACTTCACCTTGGGCCAATGCCTTGATCTCGTGTAGGGAACCCCTTTCCATGCCAATTGCAACAAGGTGGCCTTGGTTGGTGAAGAGTATGGTTGCCTTTGACATGGTTTCTTGTTTGTAATGACATCATACATTCAACATTTATAGCTTTGCACACAAAATGGGTGAAACAACACAATACTTGCAAGCAATTGTGCAAACTCTAATTGTAGGATGAAATTACCTTCTAGTGGCAATTGAGCCAAATCACCCATCCATGCAACTTCATTGTGAACACATTCACACACAAAGTGTTTGTAAATATCATTTCGATAACACAAGTGCCCCAACCACCAAATGGTATTGAAGCCAAGCCCAAAACTATGTATAATGTTTGTCATCTTCACTTTGCTCCAAGCGTGACCATCAAACCTCCTATCAATTCTTTATATCTATTTTGAATGCCTAGCCGGGAGTTGAATCAAGCGGAGTTCAAAGTGGACATCGCCATAAAATCTTGTGGGAATGACATTTTTTCAAATTTGATGTTGAAATAATTCAAGGGCTTTAACTAGGCAAATGTTTGAGTTATCTAAAGCACAATTATGAAGTAATCCAAAACATTCACCATAATGAATAGCCTAATAACCAATGGTTCCACCTAGTATTCACTCTGTTTTTATGATATGGAAAGAATAATGCAAAGGACACATGAAAGTCTTAGATTGGATATACAACATTTGAAAACCAATTTCATCAAAAAAGTTGAACAAATCAATCACTTGATGTTAAATGAATTCCATTTTTATAAAAAAAAATTAAGAGGAATTATGAATTCTATTTGAAATTATTTTTAAGAATACTTATGATATCTAATTACTAATTATTGACTGGAAAAAGGAATATATATTTCTTCAATTTATTAAATTTTAATTTAAATTAAATTTTAATTTCATTTTTTAGAATGCCATTTTGAGTTCACTTAGTGCCAAATGGGCTCATTTTTTATCTAAAATAATTTCATAAATAATAATGAGCTCTATTTCCTAATTATTGACTAAAACATATATTTATTTTTTAATATTTATTTTTTTATAAATTGATTTATAATTAGATTAAATTTCATATCAAAACATTTCATCCTATTTATATGTGCATCATTTGTGTTCTAAATGCATGACATTCATGTGCAAAACGTATGAACTTATGAAAAAATGATTTTCACACGATTTCCATTACCAAATTGTGGGATAAAAAGTTTGTGATGACATATATTATCTAGCTCCAAAAAAATGCACCATATCAAATTCCAAATGTAGCCTCTATCCACTGGGTCAAACACAAATAATCATGGGCATGTTCAACAAGATCAATGAAAAAGTTGAAATGCTTAAATAAGAACATTTTTTCTAGTTCACAATATATTTCTTGCAAGCCAAATTGATAAAGCTTGACAACATAAATAACGTCACAAATGAAATAATCTGTGTTTGTCCAAACTTGGATAAGGCTTGCATAGCCTCCAATAAGGGTAACACACATGGAAAACTTAAACAAATCTCTTGATTAAAAAAAGTTCGAAATTTGCCTTTGCAATGTTAATGATGGTGTTATCAATAGCCATCGATACAACCTGAGGCTTATATTTAACCAAGACCTTATGTATGGTGATAACATAAAGATCCAATGAAACTTGATATTCTTCAAATTTTTATTGCCTTTACTTTCCAAAATTTTAACAAGTTTGTTGGCCTCAAGATGTTGCTTGGGATTATGAGCAAAATAATTATGCATGGAGGCAAGAAAAAATTCAACTTTGAAAATGAAAATCAGCCCATTCAAAGTCTAAACAAGTAGGTTAGTGTGGTGAACCTTGTAGTGGTCACCATTCACATATGGAATATGTTTCTACATTAGTTGAGTGATGTCACCACTATTCATATCATGGAAAATTGTAATTCCATCTATATTGAAACAAACCAATTTACTAGCAATGTTGGTTTTGCTCAGCCTCCCATATTAAATTAAGCTTTTGATTATCAAGGATGTCAAATTATTGGTAGTACTTCCATCAACCAATCTCTATAGGTTCAGTAAAATAGGGAATCACTTCCAATCATTTGTCACATATGCATGCATGTACAACCAACTATGGTTGTTAATGGTGGTCAATTCATTGCAAGTCACTAAGATGAATAATGATTTTTGCAAAGTAACCTTTGTGGCATGGATAATAACATCCTACATTGTTTTGCCATATTCCACCTTGTTGAGTTAGACCATTGTTTCCGTGAACATGTTTTCAACGTTGAAAAAATATAAAAGAGACTTGAAAACTTGTAAATTATTTGTCAAAAATCAGCTTGCTATAAAATATTCCAAATTGTAACAACCTAAATATATATTTTCTTCCTTCTACCTTGCCACCATTTTGAAGTTGATCAAGCATTGTGTCATGTCCTATGGAAGTAATTAGCTTTTCATTTTTCACATGTCTATTAGAAGGACAAGAATAAAATTAATCAACAATAAAAGTAGGTTTAACAAAAGTGTGTTTCCACAAACTATAATGTTTTACTAATGAGTCCAATTTTGGCTCTTTAAGCCTTTCCTTGCTTTCAACAATAAAACATGTTTTGCATCTAACCATTCTCATTTGACAGACATAGGTTTTGCCCAACAAGAGCAAGTAGCCTAATGTTCTTGAAGAACTAAATTCAAGTCCCATTCACTACATCTAATTTTAGCTCCTTCAAGATCTATGGCAACAATAAGTTTGAATGAGACTTCTAAGTATTATTTTCCCTTTAATAAACAATAGGGTGGAAACATCAATAGAACTTTTGGAGTTGTGGGTATTTCAGATGTCAATGCACCCCTAATGTTGGAATCTACAACATATGCCTTAGTAGTAGAAAATTCAATAACAATAAATGATTCAAGGGCAACAATCAATTCAAGAGCAACAACTAACCTAAGAACAATAGATGACTTAGGAAGAATAATCAACTCATGAAGAGTAATTAGCTCACGAACAAACTCAATTGTAGAGAAAAAAGAAAATCAAAATTTTAAGTTGGTTGGAGGTATTAATGACACCATTATAGATGCACAAACACAATAATGCAAAGAAATGTGATAAACTTCTAAACTTTTTGATGTCTATTCGGCAAAAAACACACAAGTTTGAAAACCTTTAACCAAGACACACAAAATCAAAATACATAGATTTCATAAGGCCTCTTCACACAACTTTGATTTGTAGATTAAGGCATTTCTCACATAGATCTCAACACATAAACATCAAATTGATCTGCACAATAGTGCTTACTTGGATGAAATTGGAAAAAAAAAAAATTGATTAAGGTTTTCACAAATGTAAACATTAAAAAACCATTAATGCACAAACATGAAGTTCAACTAGGGCTTTTCTCACAGACTCAAGTTCAAAATCTAAAATATTACAAACACAAAATGAAAACAAAAAAACTTGACAAACGCAAAACAAAAAAATTTATGAACATCATATATAAGCAAGAAAGCTTCAAAGAAAGATGCAATGTGCACCTTGAGTCAAACGACTCCATTGACCTCTAATTTCTCCATTGTGCATCATAACATTGCCAAATGTTGACATTCAAGACCCCCTACCCCCCCCTTTTTGAGCAAAGTACCAAGTTGTGCACAACAAATAAACAGAAAAAACACATTGTAGGTTATAGTAGATCAAATGTAAGCAAGTGGATCTTGTTCTTTATGTTTGCTAGTGTAGATTTTAATCACTTTGTTTCTTGGTCTAATCTTAGTCCTACATTAATTTACAAGTACAACCAAAATCTCTTCATACTACAAGAGCTATCACAAAAGATATCTTTTAAATGATCTAGAAATCCCAGCTTTCAATGTTGGTGATGATGGCATCCTCCTATAATATAATAAAGTGGAAAGGCAAAGGATACTAACAGGCTAGAAAGGAAGTGGCATCCAAGGGTTTGGAGCAATTGATGGAGGTGGTGTAATGAGATGATCGTAAATCTATTGGATGGCTAATGGCCCACCCCACACCTTCAATTTTTTGCAATTTTAGCCAAAGCTAGATTTCAATAAAGGCTTTCACCATGGCTTTTCTTTTCCTGCCAACATGCAAAATTTTTCCCCAAAAAAAAACATTGGTGTGCACTATTATTTATTTTCTTTTAAATACTTACAATATGTGCATAATGAATGTATAATAATAATTGTATAATATTTACATGTATTTTTCAATATTTTCCATTGGATGGAAAACATCTCATAAATTGTGGAAGGAAGGAGGTTGTGAAGTACCTATTAGTGTTGGGCAGGTAGTTTGGTAGGTAAGAACCTTGTTATGGTTCTGATTAATTAAACCAAAACAAATTTAGGTTTGGTTTTTGGAATTAGGGTTGGAAACAAAACTGGGCTTGTGAGCCATGGATTATAGCTCAACAATTAGTTAAGCTTTAGTTCCGTAATTTTCCTTAGTACTAATGATTTGAATGCTTATAAACCTCCAAGTAGTGATTATTAATAGTTGAATTAGCTTTTTTGATATTTCTAGGCATATAGTACTTATTTATTTCAGTTGATATAACGCTTAATTAGTTAAACACCTAGTAAACCTTTTAAAGTACATTATCCCTTTTATGTTGTAGAGAAGGGAAAGGGGATGTAAAATTAGATGTGATTTATTGATATATAGGGAATACAAGCCCATAATTAACAATAGCAATTTGCCATGACAAGGTTAAGTTAGTCTGTAGAAGAATCTTCAAGCACTAATGATGTAC
>Ga0116227_10012230_pt1 | contig 14076 bp, 6 predicted proteins | sample S1TSphgellanicum_FD_89693 | JGI IMG/M metagenome (GOLD analysis project Ga0116227, IMG submission 89693) | Host-associated microbial communities from peat moss isolated from Minnesota, USA - S1T2_Fb - Sphagnum magellanicum MG | ecosystem: Host-associated > Plants > Peat moss > Unclassified... | reverse complement strand
GTTCATATTTATGTTTTTTCCCGTTTAGAGTTGTAAACTCATTTTAGAAAACAAAAATATAAAGTCTCTAATTTAATAAAATTTAAAACTATGTTTAAGAAAAATCAAAGCACATGATTTTCTACTTTTTAAAAAAAATTTGGTTCACATAATAATAAAAATGATCCCTCTCATATATTAATCCTATGTCTGATTGAAATTTTATTTTATATTTTTTTGATATATAGTAAATAATTTCTTGGTTTAAATAATCATATAGTGCATCAAAATTATTTTATATTTTATACATATACAACATAAGTGCTTATGTAAACTTTTTTTTTATGATGTATAATATTGGTTTAAATATTGGTCCAAATATATTGTTATTTATAACACATTATATATAAATAATGATATTATGGAATTATATTGTTGATTCATTTTAATACATATAATATTTTCATATTTATTTAAAAACATATATATATGGTTTAGTATATTGTAATTATTTTTAATGAACTTTGTTTTTAATGCGAATTTAAAAATTCCAAAATATTAATTGCTAAGTATGAAAATGTTCATAAGTTCTTAAAAGCCATGCTAGAGTTTATGTGGATTTGGAAGCTTTATGAGGGCCAAGTTGTTATTTAATGTTTTTAACACCTTCAGAAGCTAAAACATGATTCAACTATCCAAAAAACACAATAATGTTCATAAAAAAACAACAAAAAATTTGTAGCCACAACAAATTATTATCTTCAACAAAAGCTCATTGCCAAGGTTGTCAGATCGATTAAAATGTCAACATTGACCAAACTAAACAACCTAGCTTAGACATGAATAATAGGTTAGTAAGTTACTTGTTAAGTAACCTAATTAACTACTTAATAGGCTACCTACATAATATAGGCCTATAATGTAGTTTATTCATTAGTGTAGGCCTTCTAGGTTGATATCTTAGATGGTCTATGTAGGTATTGAGGGTGCTTGAGCTTATTAAATAAACATACTAATTATATAGGTAGTTTACTAGCCTAGGCATTGTAAGCATAATAAACATTTATGATAATTTAATGTTTATTCCTTATTACATTATAACATACTAAATTTGAGCTTAAAAAATTTATTAAAAAGAAAAACTTTTTTTTCATATAATTGTTATAAGTATATACTATTGGATTATGATTCAAATTGAGAGTTTGGAAAACCCTAAATTAATTAACATTTCTTATACAAGTTTATAGTAAATAAAATAAATCTACGATGCATTTTAGGGGGAATTTTATATGCAAAATAATGCAATATATATATTTAAAGAAAGTGAAAGAAATTAACTTGGAGATATTAACAAATGGTAAGAAATATACCTTCTTTTATGTTTTGTTACAAATTTTATTTAGTTATTAAAAAAAATAAGGCTAAAGTAAATACGTGTGTGGATATTGCAAAATTATATGAAACCTTAACCCTAAATGTAATAACCATATTCAAAATCATTTCAAAATAACCCATAGGTGATTAAAGTAAAACTTGCAGTGAAAGGGCAACTTTAAATGCAATACCCACATGTAAGGTCGCTTTTGAATACCCAATATGTAGTTTGGGTGCGTTTTTGGTTTGGGTACCCAAAATATGTCTTGTTATATACCTAAATTAATTATTATTCTGAATTAATTTTATGACAAAATGTATGTTTTGCAATGAATGTAAAAAACCAACAATTATTATGGGACTTATATGTGAATATTGCAATGAATGTAAAAACGAACGATAATTATGGGACTTATATGCGGGTATTACAATGAATGTAAAAACTAGTGACTATCATGGGACCTATATGCAGGTATTGTAATGAATGTAAAAAACCAACAACTATCATGGGACCTATATGTGGGTAATGCAATGAATGTAAAAAACCAATGACTATCATGGGACCTATATGCGGGTATTGCAATGAATGTAAAAAACCAGCGACTATTGTGGGACTTATATTCGGGTATTGGATATTTGAAAATGGCCTTATGGAATTTTTAATAGAAAATGATGTAGGTATTATATGTTTAAAATGTGTGTATTGTTTTAAAAAATCTTTAGGCAATGTGACTCCTATTACATTAGATGTAAGTATTACACAATGTTCATTTTGATATTTGTAGACATTAGACAAATTAATGTTACCTATTCATATGGGCCTATTTAAGGTTTGATTCTTACATTTAAAGTATTAAGAAAATTATGACAAAAAAGACATATATGATTAACCATAAACCCATCAAATAAGTGTGACTAGAAGAAAATATTATATTGATAAAGGATGTACAAAAATGGGTGGATGAAAAATTGCTAGAAAACCCAATGGAAAAAAGGTTCTCTATAACATATTAAAGACCAAAGTTCAAAAATTGGGTAGTCCAAAAAATAAAAGGGCTAAAAAAACCTAACTAACTATATTAAAAGAAAACCCTAAACCATATTAATATCTACAATCCCATGTTTAGTTTGATAAGTAGCTGTTGCATTTATAGCCCTTGCTGCATGACAAGTAGTGTAGAAATGACGACATTGCGTTTCAACCTGAATGGCATTTGTAACAAACTCTTCCTTTGTTATCTTTTTAACCTTATAAACATCCAAAAATCACCAAATTAAACCTTAACACACCTTGGATGAAACAAAATTATGAAAAAAAATAAAAATTGATTATTATTATTTTTTACCTTCCATGAATCATTTTAAATTCATGAAAATCCAATACATCTATCAATTGTTTTGTCCAACTTGTTTTATTGGACTTTCGATCCCAATTTTTGACTTCGCATGCCATTTTCAATTGTCGTGCATATACATAATGGGTGAATTGAATCATCTTTTGTAAATCTTCATCCTTCTCCATCTATGATGTTACATTTTGAAGCATGCTTCCCATGCCCTAGGCATTGAAACCTAACACTTACAACAACGGTTGCTTTGAAGTTAATTAACCAAAGTTGGTTTTGGGGATGGTGGACATTGTTTTATAATAGTTACCAACTTATCCCACTTGTGTTATGTTTTGGCATAAGCGTGACTAACAATCTTTTGATCATTCCGTCTTTGCATGACCATGGCATTTCCCAAGATGCGAGCATTCATTTTAGCATGGTCTTGATGTTAATGACCTCCTTTAGAAGTTGAAAGCCTCCCAGGTTTAACCTTTTTTACCACCAAGCCATGCACCTCCTTTAAATGTTTGGTCAACAACCATTTGGCACAATATGTGACAATGCAAATGCTAACTTTACATTTCCATTTCGACTTAATCTTCATTCATTCTTTATCCTCCCAAGTCAAATTAAGTGGACAAGGGGGTGCCGGTGGTTGAGAAGCCTGGTCAGTTTCAAGTTCCAGATGTAAATAAAAAAAATCAGAAAGTAAATCATTATTTTGTAATAAAAAAATCTTAATCCTAAAACCTTACACATAAAGAGTTCAAAAAATAGAATGTAGGTATTGCAAAACATAAAATCACATAATCGTATACAATTCCTATAAACTTTAACTGTTTTTAGGTACTACAAAAAAAAATTGTGAAAAAAAAAATCCTGCACCTTCCATCAAATAATGGAAGGTGCAAATATAATTAACTTAAAAAAACTTGTACAATTTCTTTTATCTGCATTTAATCTAATGTAAATAAATTTTAAAAATAATCTAACCCATCATTTTTTAATCAAAATTCTTAATCTATATTGAGAATGATCTCACCATTTGAATTTTAAATTGTCATATTTATCAACTCTAATCCACATAGATTGTTTGATACATTAATTCTCAATTTCCATTTTTTATGAAGCAACATTTTGCTCCTCCTCAAGTCTCAATTCTGATGGAGCAACATTTTGCTCACCAATTATCTGATCTAATGAAGTAACATTTTTCTCAACAATTATCTATTTTGATGAAACAACATTTTGCTCACCAATTATTTATATTGATGAAGCAACATTTTACTTGTGAACTTCCAAATCACCATCACCTTTTTTCAATCTTCTTCCTCTAGCCATTATAACTTTCAACATAACAAAAACCACCATTTTATTATTAATTTTCAATTTTAATGAACTAAACCAAAAGGACCAAAGAAAAAAAGAAAAGAACAAAACCACCTATTGCCATCGCCTTCTTCATAACACCACCACCATAGAAGAAGGCGATAACATTGCTGCCGTCACCTTTTTTGCAACAAAACCACCAAAAAAGGTGAACGTAGTTTCCATCGCCATTTTTTTGCAGCAAAGCCATTGAAGAAGGTGACAAAAGTTGTCGTCTTCTTCTTTTTTGCTATAACACAACCACAGAAGTTCTTAAGCACAAAGAAAAAGGCAACAACACAAGTTGTCGTCACCTTTTTTGTTGCAACATAAAAAAAAGGCAAAGGTGACGATAACCTTTTTCCCTACAACAAAACCAAAAAGAAGGCAACAACACTACCAACAAAACCAAAACAGAAGAAGGTGATAGCAGTTGCCTTCTTCGCTATAACAAATTAGAAAACAAGAAAGTGTCGTCACCTTCTTTGTTGCAACAAAACCAAAACAAAAGGCCATGGTAATTGAACCAAAATGAAAACAAAAGAACGTGACGTCGCTTTTTTTGTTGCAATAAAATAAAAAACATGGCGATGGTAGCTTTGTTGCTGTCGCGTTTTTTGCTACAACAAAACGAAAAAAAAAAGAAAGGGACGGCACCATTGCAGCTATCGCCTTCTTTGTTGCAATAAAAGCAAAAATAAAAGGTGTTGTCGCCTTTTTTGCTGCATCAAAAGAGGAAATAAGAAGGTAATGGTAGTTTTGCTTTGTTGCAGCAAAACAAAAACGAGAAATGACAAAGCTCCTGTCGCCTTCTTTGCTGTAAGAAAAAAAGAAAAAAAAAAACGGCGGTAACAAAATTGTCGTTGCCTTCTTCGCTACAACAAATCAGAAAACAAGAAGACGATAACACTAAAACTCTCGTTGCCTTCTTCATTATAGTAAAACCAAAACATAAGGGCTTAAGGGAGGGAACTTACATTCAAGCTCCCACTCTGGGTTTCACTTCAAGCTCCCGCTATGGGTTTCGCTTCAAGCTTTTGCTCTGGGTCTCACTTCAAGCTCCCGCTTTGGGTTTCGCTTCAAGATCCCATTCTAGGTCTCACTTCAAGCTTCTAATCTAGGTCCTATTTCAAGCTCCCGCTTGGGTGCAGCTTTAAGCACTCTCGAGCTCTAACGATGGAGTTCATGGGCTTGCTTTAAGCATGTTGTCATGGCTCCTGCTCCAACTGTTCCCGAGCTTTAGCAATGGAGTGAGTGCAAAATCAGGTGAGGTAGGTAGGAGGGGGGATGTAAATAGGAGGGGGGAGGTAGGTGGGAGGGAAGTGGGTATGAGGGAAAAATTTTGGGGTAGAAAAGAGGTTGAAAAAACCAAAAAGTTTGGGCAAGGGAAAATGTGTTTTTGGGTAAACCCCAAAACAACTTCAACGCCCTCATCCTCAATTAGTGCATTGGTGGCTATTGGTTCACTCTAGCCCATTTCATCTTGATGCAAGGAAGGATTAAAAGGCGATACCCATATGAAGATTAGAAAATAAGTTTCAAAATAGGTTTTTCAAGCATTTTTTTGGCATGCACTAAATTGATTTTTTACATTAAATTAGTTTAGAGATAAATGTGATCATGTTCTCACCCACACACATTAAAAAATACAATTTCAAAATTGAAAATCTACTTATTGCTCTATATGTGAACTAATTATAATATTTATTTGTTTTGAAAAGGTTAATTTTGACCATAGCATCTTAAAGAAATTTTGACCCTATTGCACATTTCATTCATATATTATTATGGAGATACATTTCATGTATTGCAAGGGAGATGATCTATATCAACTTTGTTTAAAACAATATATAAAAATTGAGTTATATGCTTAGGGATCCAGAACGGTGTCACATATTATGTATAGACCAAAATGATACTTTCCCTTGAAAACCTATTATAGGAAAAGAGGGTTGATTACTTTTTATCATGTCTGAATTATGCTCCAAATACTCGAGAATTTTTTTTAAATGCTTTACAAATAAACCATCCTTCATGACATTGAATGTTATTGTAGAGGAGAATCATTGTGACCAGTGTAATGTCAACTTACTATCTTAGTTGTTTTCTAAAAATTGATAATGCTTGATGCTATGTATTGTGCTTGCTTAATAGTCAATAGTTTTTATATAAAATATTTCATTATTTTATGAAAGCAGTGGGCTACTCCAGCCCCAATTTAAATGTTTCATAATTTTGATGTTCAAGATTGAATATAAGAGTTGCAAGTTATTTTTAGTATTTATAATGGTAATCCAATGGTAGGGACAGTCCTCATGCTTTAATGGGTTGGGAGTTTGGTTCCATGGAAAGCTCAATTTTTTTTTTTTCCTCATCCAACCTTTATGAAAATTATTAATTAATATCAAACAACTATGACATGTACCATATATTTTATGATCAACGACACGCTCTTGTTTACCGACCTAAGCCAAAGAAATTGGGGTACATTTGAACAAAATTATTAAATGTTTTTGGGTGCAGTTTGTCCTTTGATTGGAAATGAATGTGTTTCTCAACATCGGTGACGGGAACAATATATTTCTTTGATCAAATCAATGCTAGGATCTAGGGCAAGTCTTAATTATCTATGTGAATGAATCAAGGTAACTCTAGAACAAAAAGATTTATATTTTCTGTTATAGTTGGATCTATTTTTTATACTTTGGATTGGAAATTAATGTGTGTAAATTATTTTTTTGATTAATGTTAAGTTCTAGGGCAAGTCTTGATTTCCTACATGATGAATTGATGTACATTTGAAGAAAACCATTCATGTTTTGTGTTGAGGTTTGATCTGATTTTTATGTCCTTTGGATGGGAAATGAATGTGTGTAAGGGTGTTTCCATTGTAAAGTGTACACAAAAAGGAGTCACAATTTGACAATTTTTATTGTAACATTTTTTTAAAAATGTGTCTTTCTAGATATTTGGAAAAGATTTTGTGATAGAATTATGCAATTAAAGGTGCATAATATCTTGAACTTTTATTATGTTGTGAAATTGATGCACATTTGAACAATGCAATTGTTGATTGACGAACATTTCTAACTTGCAAGAACTTGTCATAAAAATTGTAACATAACAAAAGGACTAACAAATATAAGTTTTAATGGGAATTTGCTCATGAAATTTTTCGCATACAAAAAGACAACCATATTGAATAATCTTCTCCATGAAAACTTTCAATTCATTTTAAAAGCATAATGTTTATATTAAATGATAAATAATCTTATTTTTTTACATTATGTTAGGATAATGTTGATGATTATGATTTTTTAAATTGTAAAATGTTCTTCCATTAAATATGTAATTGGGCTAAGTGTTGTTTTTATCATTGTGAAAAAATAAAATGCAAATTTAAAATTAATGAAAAATGAAAAATTGTTGTTAAAAAAATTTTAATCAAATTATTGGTGTGCAATTACATAAAGACAAACATATGAATCAATTGCATATTCATGGTTTATATAATTTTTCTCATTGTTAAGGCCCAAATCAATTATATATGATATTTAAAAGAATTCAAAATGAGTGAAGTTTTATGTGTGAATACTTTCGACATTATATGTAGTTCAAATCCTCAACACAATGTGTGCATGCTATACCATAGAAATATCCGTAATGTTTTTTCAATGGGCTATGACAATTATTGTGCACAACTTTAATAGGAAATGTTCACTATCTTTCATTTGTAACAAAACCATTCAAGAATTCAGACAACTAAATCTTGTTGTTTAATAGTTAGAGTAAAGGGTGTAGCTATTAAATTAACTTATTATACTAACCTAACACTCATGTATTTCCAAGTTCTTTTTTTCATGTCAATCTTCTTAGATGTTTCAACTACTCAATGTAATAAAGTTTAACACATTTGCATGAATATAATTAGGTGGAATGTAACTCATAGTGGATTTTAAACTATTTTTAATGAAATTGCAAAACACGAAACCAAATTACCTATTGTTGGCACAAGGATAAATCCACATCATGTTTTAAAGGACTGTATTATATTCAAGATGGATATTTGTCAACATCATGCACTAAGATTATAGGATTGGTGGAAAGTTACTTTAATTTCTATTGCCCTGACATTATATTAGATCATGTAAAATTCATTAAGTGAAGTTAAATATAACAAAATGTTTAAGGGTTCAATTTTTTTGATTTGTTTTTATACACCCCTTCTTTTTATGTTAACTAGCAATGTTCATTAAGTGAATAAGGTTTTTATAAGTTCCTAAAAATATTAATTTTCATCCAATGACATTAAAAAATCATTCCTTCCAAATTGGTAGTGTGGAACATTACATATAGTTCCTAACATTGTAAATAATAGCCAATAATTATAAGAAAAGCTATAATAGTATGATAAAAAATTGCACTCTATTTCATTAGTTATCCAAGATGGTCTTCTCAATTTCACACAAGTGAAGGATATTGAACACCAATCTTTGAGGTTTTAAAAAAAATTCCTCATGTCAACCTTTTAGTAATCTCATACATGGGAAGATAATCAATTTTTTTAACAATTTAACAAATTATTTATTGCTTCCTTTTGTTCATGATTTTGGAAAGATGAAAGGAATTCAAATAATCACATATTGTCTTTGAACATAGGAAGAAAGAGAAAGTTGGGGCACACTCCCTAACTCATAGCACTTCGAAGGTAGGAGGGTGTGTTAGAGCTCCGAAATGGGATTAAGAAGAACTCACAATCGAAAGTTCAAAATGAGGTCAGCCTACACAACCAAGAAAATAGGGCGGTTGATGTAAATTGAATGGAAGTGGTGTGATAAACTTAACAAGAACAACTTTAAGCAAAAGTTTTACACAACCCACAACCTTTGGGAGGAAGCACCATTCCCCTCCCTATAATATATTCTATGCTTCTTCATGGGGATTACATCCAAATGTCACTTTTCCCTAGGACTCTCAAAAGGGAGTCCAAAATTGGGACTCTTATTGTTCCAAAACTTTGGATGCTCATATCTTTCTCAAATCAAATCTTTTTTGAGATTGCGAAAGTAACATCTTATATCCTTCAAAAGGATTTTTCCTAAAATGTATAGCACGCCCAATCTGAATTCATTTGACCCCTACTTTCAAGGGATTTGTGGTCGAAAGTCAAATTTTCAATTCGATGTTTGCCCCTTCTTTTGATCATTACTTATGCAAATCAAGTCTAAATCAACAATGTGAGGGAATCTTAAGCATCTACACTTTAAAAACTTTCTAATGGTGTCTTAAGGGCCCAATTTGGTGCTTGTTTGCCTTTCCAACCAAGGTTCCAAACATCCACAATTCTTGCACAAATGTAATTCCCAAAGTGGGAGTGCACTTGGGAGTCATTAAGGTTCATCCCTTGCACTCTCCCCCATTTGTGAGAGTGTATTTCACCCCTAAACACATTCTTGGCCTCATGGGCCCTTGCATTTCACATTTAGTAACAAACCCAATGTTAGGGTTGCAATAGTAGAAGGTTAGAGCCACTAACATGTTCCTTTATATATGTATTGAAATACAAAGTTATCGTGATATGTACACTTCAAATGTGGTATAATTGTATCATGTATTTTGTATTATTCCATTTGGTACACTCCGAAAAACTTGGTTTGTTTTTACATCACTATATTTCTAGTGCATGCATCTTTTTAACACACATAATTGCACACAATTCTAATGTTAACATACAACACACATGGGCATGGAAGTAAAAAGTAATCATTAAGTTTTCCAATGCTTACCTTGTACTTTAGTTACCTCTTATTCCATTACACATCACAAACAAATATCAAAACAAATTAGAAAACAACAACAAAGTCTTATGAGTTATCATAATATATTATCCTCAACATTCCAAATCTAGCACTTTAAGTAAAGTGAAATAATCACCCTTTAATTCTTACAATACACTAAAACATGGTTCTTATGATGAGAATATTTTGCAATTACTACGCAAATGTAATCATGTAGTTGCATATGACATGCCTATCATACTAGATGGCTAGTTTAAATAGGCTAGGGTGCAAATTTTTTAAGGTGTACCAATTTCTTGTCATGTTACTTTTTTATGTCTTTTTTACCATGTAAAGACACATTTATGGATGATTATGGTGGAATCTAAAATTGTAATAGTCTAAAATATAGTCCTTTTGAAATTTTTGACATTTTTTGATTCTTTATTTTTTATGGGGATCAAAATATAAAGTAAAATAAGATTGTAATAAGGACTAAACCCTTTTCGTCTTGTGTGGTACACCTTAAAGGATTTTCACCCAATAGGTATATTACATAGATAAGTTTGGTAGGTCACTAAGGTGCTTAAGTTAGCCTAATTGTTTAAGTTCTTAGCCTAGGCTAATAGGTAGGTGCATACGTTAAGCCAAGTAGTTAGTTAGGCTATGTTAGGCTTCCACATGGAAACAATTCATAGGGTATCAAATTTCTGAATTTACTTAATTAATAAACTAATATAGTCACTATGAAAAAATGGGGTGATTTGCAAATAGCGTTGCAACTGGATTTTTGAATTGCGATGACCATTTGCCATTCATTTGCAACTCAACATGTTTTTATGGGTGTGAGTGCTATCAAACAAATTACATAAATTGCAATGGATGTAAGTCACCATATGTGAAACCATATACATATGCAACTCAACATGTTTTTATGGGTGTGAGAGCTATCAAACAAATTACATAAATTGTAATGGATGTAAATCACCATATGTGAAACCATATACATATGCAACTCATGTAACTTAATTATAATTACGTGAGAATAACTATTATGTAATTATGATGCAGCTAGTTTGCAACTACCATGGTAACATCATTTTTCATTGATCCATCAAAATATGACACATCCCAATATGGGGAATTTTTGGTTGAAGTTTTTTTTTTTTTGAAATATTGATTTCCACCATACATTATGATTGTTCAATTTATATGGCTTAAGTTGTGACACATGGTCAAATTAAAAGTTGCCACATGGCATATTAAATGAATTTTGAAAAGAATAAAAATAAAATCTATTTTAGTAGCTAAGCAGGTTAATGCATATGCATACATAGGTAGGTAAAACTAAATAAGTAAGACATACCTACATATAACCTAGGCTACATACTCATTTCACCTATTGAGGTAAGTAGGTAAAAAAATAGGAATAACTATTGACTTACCTAAATAGGCAAATAGGTAGGAAGGTTAAAGTGTAGGTGAACTAAATAGTAGCCATGTAAATATTTTATTTTATTTTTTGGTTTGTTTTTAGGGTTAAACGTTTTTGAACTCAACCTAAATTGACACATGTTTTAATGTGAACACATAAAAAAATTCTTTTCCTTAAATAATTTGTGACATGAAATTCAAAAATAAAATTGATAGGTTAAATCTTTTAATTGCACATTTGTTGCAAATTGGGTTGCAATTAGAAAAATGTTTTCCACATTATTTGAGTTTACTTTTTAATTTTATAAATTTTACAATTGAATGAATAATTATTTGGTAATTATGTATGTGAATTATTATTTGAAATAGTCAATTGAATATTTTTTAATTAATCAATCTAATTTAAATAATTAGTTAATGAGTTCTTAAATAATGAATGATTTGAATTTAAATAAAATTCACATAATTAACCATATGGATTCCCAAAATGGATTATTTGGATGAAGTTACTAATAATTAATTACTCTAACTCAGAAATTTATCTAAATTTGCAAATAATTTGAAAAATTAATTATCTAGTTATTGAATTTAAATAATTAATTTCTAGATACTTGATTGAGATTGATTAATTAATATTAATTAATATCTGATAATTAGCAAATATGATTTTAAAAAATTATTAATTTATTAACATTTGAAAAATAGTCATAAAATAGTGGAAAAATACCATTTCTATAATGGCAACATAATGAAACATCTAGTTGTATCAATGAGAATCAAAGTCAATGACTAGTTGGATGTGTCATACAATAAAAAATAATTGGAAATAAATAACTATAATTTTAGCAAAAAACAAATTTATTCATACGATAAGCCACCTAGTCCAAGTACTTAAATGGGTTGAGGTAGCCACCTAGGTTAAGTAGCCTAGTTATGTAGGGTACATAAGGTCAAAACACCATTGTTGACCAAAACTATGTCCCTTGTAAGGTTAGATCCTTAGACCCCAAGTATAAATATCAACTTCTTTACCATCAAACCACCCCATTCGATGTGAAAAAGTAATAAAATGCATTCTATTCACCCCATATTGGATTTTAAACATTGCATAAATATCAACTTTGATATTTCATGTTTTATAAATATTTGACCAAATGGGAAAATTTTAAGTTTATTCTTAAAGCATTTTTAATGATGTACATAATTAAATATGTTTTTTTTTCCAAAAATGTAATTTAATTTGAATAAACATTTTTTGAATTTTGTTAAGTTGACTTACATTTCAATGACGATTCATTGGAAAATAAAATTCAAGAATTTGATTTGTAAATGACAAATATTTTAATCTTTAATAATTAATTATTGATTTCCCATATATTAATTTTTCATTTCATTACAAAAATTTAGTATGTGATTATAATATATCATAATTTTAATTAATTCACATATAGTATTTATAAATGGATAATATATCAATCACATTTCAGAAAAATATAATAATAAGCATGAGTGCAATGGTCCTTTAAGATTTCCTAGTCCTAACTTTCACAAATTATGCAAAAAATTATGGTTGCTTCAATCCATTATCTATTAAACAAATAAAAAGAGCCCAAGTATTTGAAGCCTTACTCAAAATTAAAAGCATTGAAAATAGTGGGAAAAATCTTCTTTTTGTGTTCTTGAACAAAAAATCCCCAAGTGTCACTTTCCTAAAACATTTTCCTTGACAATTCATTTAGAATATTAAAATTATTTTTTTGGTAAATTCAAGTGAAGTTTGAAATTGTACATGATTTGGTAATCTTTTGATATAAAATTCAAAATGAAAAGCTTTTTAAAAATGAATCCCATGTTGTTTTGAAGTTGAGTTAATTTCAAAATTTTGGGGTGATATTCCTAGTGGTTTCACCCAAGGATGGGTTTGCCCAAATGTGATTTCAAAACATTTGGGGCATTTTTGTCCTAACTTTTCAAATTTGGTTATAACTTTAAGCCTTTAAGATTGTTTTGGAAATGTGACCTTGTCATATTATAGTTTGAATTGAAATCTTTCCAACAAGTGAAGATATTTGGTTCCCCAAATTGCCTTTTAAATGTTTGAAAATTTTGAGAGCCTTCCACACATTTTCACAGTTCATTTCATTTCGGAATGTGGTTGTGGCATTCTTTTTCATTCATTTCATGTCTTATCCTTGGTTTGGCTTCATCATTTCAACTTGGAACTTGGACGCCTTCAACTTCCTTTCATCTTGAGATCAACATTTGTGCAAGCATATCTTGTTGATAATCAATCGAAAATACCCAAGAACTAAGGCCACAACAAAAAATTCATTCAATCCAAAACATTAATTAAAGTTTTTTACTCATACAAACTTGACACAGTAATACATGAAAAACATTGATGTGAAAATGGTTGTAATACACTAAACATTAGAAGAACTTTAAATGTCATAATTCATGTAAAAGAAAAATAATCCATCACCATTACACCATATCAATAGGTTTGCTGTTAAATGAAGTAGCCAAAATTTAATGTGAGTTTTATCTTCAAATCATCCCACTAGAAGAAGTCTTGTCCATGCCATTGGCATATAGTTATGGCTATAGATGTAAGTAATGTCGAAATCAACTACTTTTACAACTATAGTTAGGTTAGTCCTGTCATTTTGATTATAAATGTGTGTAGTCATATATGTGACTACAATGTTGATATAATGAAATGAAGTAGCAAATGTGATTATAGTTTGTGACTATTACATGTTTGAATGGAAAAGTAAAATGAAAGTACACATTTTGCATCCAATATTGAATGG
>Ga0116227_10012229_pt1 | contig 14077 bp, 13 predicted proteins | sample S1TSphgellanicum_FD_89693 | JGI IMG/M metagenome (GOLD analysis project Ga0116227, IMG submission 89693) | Host-associated microbial communities from peat moss isolated from Minnesota, USA - S1T2_Fb - Sphagnum magellanicum MG | ecosystem: Host-associated > Plants > Peat moss > Unclassified... | reverse complement strand
CGGCGCGCCGAGCAAAATGCCGAAAACGGCGGCGATCGCGGACGCGACGAAGAGCATCACCCAAAACGGCACGTGGATGCCGAACTGCTGGCTCGCGAGCATCGCGTAGCTGTAGGACCCGATGGCGAAGAACGCCGCGTACCCGAGGTCGAGCAAGCCCGCGAACCCGACCACGATGTTGAGCCCGAGCGCCAGCAAGATGAACGCCCCGGCATTGGTCAGGAAATCGACGTGCGCGTTGTTGCGATCGAGGAACGGGTACGCGAGCAGCAGCACGCCCAAAAGCGCGAGGCCGACCCGGGGCGCCGCCGGCGTCTTGAGGATCGTGCTCGCGCGCGTCATCCCCGGGTCGCTTCCGCCGCTAGGCCTCGTTTACCCCCATGCTGACGAGCGTACGCGCCGTGCGGATATAATCACCGTGGCCGCTGCGGGAGGGCAGAAAATGAAGAAATTGCTCCAGGTATCTCGCGAATTTGCCGGTTCGCACTCGATGCTAAACCTCCGATACGCGGACGATGGAGTGGCGCGCACCCTTACGCTGACGGAAGATTGAGCAGTCGCCATCGATCTGGACACAAACGAATCGGTTGTCGGCACCGAATTGATCGACCCAGGCAATGACGACTTCGCGATGCTCGTCGACATTGCAAGAAAACACGATCTTTCACTCGACCGACTCTTCTCGTTCACGTGAGAGCGTCGTCTCGGGTTTTCGCTCCGATTCCGTTCGAATATACTCGCGCAAGGCTGCATTGACAGACTCGGAATTCGGGAATCGCGACGCTACGTCCGGGTCCAAACGCACGATATTCGTTCCTTCGGCAAAACGCTTAGCGTACCGACCTCGGCGTCCGTTGCTGAAGTCGTAGTAGGGTCGCATCTCCGGGCCGTCACTATCCACGTTCCGCATACTTTCGCCGCTCACGCGGCCCGGCCCGCCTCGCCGTGATTATCCGTATGACGCCTGAATCTACATCGGAGCCAGTATCCGTGTAGGCGACCACGAGGAGCCGGCGGTTCCCTGAGTTTCCCATGATGAGAAAGCGGGACTCATCCCAGGAATGGTCCGGATCCTCGATGTCGAGCGCGAGGGGATCGCCGAAAACCGTCATAGCTTCTTCGAAGCTAACGCCGTGCTTCTCGACGTTCGTGGCGGCTTTGGCGCCGCTCCATTCAAAACGTAGCAAGGCACCGGCCGTAGCTCACGCCCCGAGCTTACAACCCTACTCTTGCCTGAGTATTGCCGAAACGTTGCCCTCAAGGCCTTGGCCCGAAGCGGGTTACGATGCAGGCGCCGCGGGCCCCGGCAAACGTTCGCGGTTTGCAGCTACACCTTATCTGGTAGCGATTCGCCCAACAGGCCGGACGGGCGAAAGATCAAGACCAGCACGAGCACTGAGAAGACGACGACGTTGGACCATTGCGCGCCTTGGGGCACGTATTGCGTCGCCATCGCTTCGATCAGGCCGATTGTGAAGCCGCCGAGCATCGCGCCGGCCACGTTACCGATGCCGCCGAGCACGGCGGCGGTGAAGGCTTTGAGGCCGGCTTCGAAGCCGTTGAAGAACCAGGTCGTGCCGTAGTACATGCCGCTGACGAAGCCGGCCGCGCCGGCCAGGGCGCTGCCGATCAGGAACGTGACGGCGATCGTCGTGTTGATGTTGATGCCCATCAGTTGCGCGGCGTCGCGGTCCTGGGCGGTCGCTCGCATCGCCTTACCGATCTTCGTGTTGTAGATGAACAACTGCAGCGCCACCATCATGGCGATCGCCAGCAGCACGACGAAGATCTGCTTAGCCGAGATCTCGACGCCGCCGAGCGCGAACGACGGATTAGGCACGACTTGCGGAAACGGAATCGGCGAGGGTCCGCGCCACAGCTGCATGATGTTCTCGAGGATGAACGACATGCCGATCGCGGTGATCAGCGGCGCCAAGCGCGGCGCGTTGCGCAAGCGCCGGTACGCCAGCCGTTCGATCAGCACGCCGACGATGCCGCACAACAACATCGACGCGAGTAGAGTGAACAGCACGACGCCGACCAGCGCCACGCCGTGGACCTCGCCCGAGACGCCGAGGCCGGTCAGGATCGCGAGCGAGAAGAACGTACCCAGCGTGTAGACGTCGCCGTGGGCGAAATTGATCAGTTCGATGATGCCGTACACCATCGTATAGCCGAGTGCGATCAGCGCGTAGATGCCGCCGAGCGAAAGTCCGTTGACGACTTGCTGGAAGAAGACGTCCAAGCGATTAGTTCTTGACCGACACGAGACCCGCGAAGCGCGCTTTCCCGCCCGAAATCTCGTACAGGCTCAGCGCCGGGTTCGTCGTGTCGCCGTCCTTATCGAAGCCAACGACGCCGATCGGCGTATCGACGCCCGTGCTGGCGGCCACATTCGTCAGCACCTGGGCGCGCGTCGGCGCTTTGTTCCCGTTTGCCACGATGCTCTTCTCGATCGCGGCGATCGCGACCGCCGCCGCCGCGTAGCCGTTCGCGCTATACGCGCCGACCTGCGTGCCGAATTGCTTGCGGTAGGCCGCGACGAAACTGCTCTTCCCCTGGGGCGCGGCCACCGTGTAGTAGGTGCCGTCCGCGCTCGAACCCGCGGTCGTGATGAACGATTCGTCGCTGATGCCGTCGCCGCCGAGATACGTAACCGCGCCGAACCCGGCGTCGGCCATCTGCTTGCGCACGAGCCCGCCGCCCGTCGACGTCGTGCCGCCGTAGAATACCAGGTCCGGTGAGGTCGCGTGGGCCTTGGTCAAGAGCGCTTTGTAGTCGTTCTGCCCCGACGTCAGATGCTCGTGGCCCGCGATCGTGCCGCCCAGCGCTTTGAACTGCGCCTCGAAAACGTCGGCCAACCCTTTGCCGTACGTCTCGTTGTCGTCGATGATAAAGGCCCGTTTCAATCCGAGTTTGCGCGCGGATTGCGCGTCGGCCAAACCTTGCCGGTCGTCGGTCGAGCAGACCCGGAAGAACGAGTTCACGTCGGGATGCGACGTCCGCAGCTTCGCGGCCGAGTCACCTTTCGTCAGCCCGGGATTGGTGGCGGCCGGGCTGATCTGCGCGAGGCCGGCGTCGTTGCCGATCGGGATTTCCGCCTGCGCGACGTTGGAGTTGAACGGTCCGATCACGGCCATCACCGCGTCGTCAGCGACGAAGGTCTTCAGATTCTGCGCGCCTTGCGCCGGATCGTGTTTGCCCTGGACCGCGTCGTCGAGATCGAACACCATGAAGTGGAAGCCACCGGGCACGCCTTTGGCGTTGGCATCTTCTACCGCCTTGACGACGCCGTTACGGGTAGGAATTCCGTCCGAAGCGTCCGCGCCGCTCAGGGGCAGGTCGACGCCCAGCTTAACGACGTTGTCGGAGCCCGTCGAGGACTGTGAAGTCGTCGTCGACGATGACCCGCAACTCGTCAGCGCCACCCCGAACACGGCCGCCGAAAGCAAAGCGAGAGTGCTGTGTAAGCGCATCGATATGCAGGTACGCCGACGGTAAGGCCGGACCTTTCCTCGCATGGCCTTTAAACCGTGGACCCTGGCTGCGGTCGCCGTCGCCGCCTTCTTCTTCATCATCGCGATCAGCAACGCGGTCTACGAGCTGACCTCGCCTTCGTGGCTCAGCTGGCACGTGGTACTGCGCAAAGCGTACAGCATCGGCGCGTTCACGATCGTCGGTTACTTATTCCGGCGAGCGCTCGCCGAAAACGGCAAAGCCGCCGCGCTGGGCACGCTGATCGGCGGCGTCGCGTTGTATAGCGCGGGCATCGAAGTCGCCCAATTCCTCATCGGCTCCAAAGAAGGCCTCGGCTGGAACGCCTTCGACACCGCGTGCGGCGGCGTGGGCGGCGGCCTGGCGGCGCTCGTGCCCGCCCGGCGGCCGGGCAGTGTCGGGACGCTAGGTGCGCACCGGGGTTCCGATCCGCTCGAGTAACAGCGTCGCGAGATCGCGCACCTGCACGCGGATCTCCGGGATCGCGGTCGTCTCGATCAGGGTGCCGTAGCGAATCGGTCCCAGCGTGAACAGACGCTCGGAATCGCGGCCGTCGCGGTCGCGTAACGCCCCGTTCTCGGCAACGTCCACGCCGACGCCGAGCGCGTGCGGCTGGAGCAAGCCCGCGGTCAAGAGGTTGCGCAGCAACGGGTTATCCAGCTTGCGGACGTCGTGCTCCGGCCCGCTGCAATTGATGATGCGGTCCACCGCGAGTTCGGTCACGCCCCGGTTGCCGCGCAACTCGATCGTCACCGCGAACCGGCCGGCGGCGACCGAGATTGCGCGGGTGTAGCCCGCGAGCATCCGCAACTCGTCCGCGGCCACCAAGTCCGCCAACGCGTTTGCTGCTTCCGGCGCCATCCGGTGCCGGTGCACGTTCCAATACGGCAGCGCGTGACGTACGAAGCGGCGCTGATCCTCGACGCTCATCGCTTGCCAGAGCGCGTTGGTCCGCGGGCGGATGCTATCGATCGACGCTCGCCAGTCGACGCTCTCGCTTGACGCGCCGCGTGCGAGCTTGCGCGCCGCGTCCAACAGATCGGTCATGCCGGCCGCGTCGGGCTTCGCGGCCGGGGGCGTATCGAAGAAACGGTGTTCGCTCGGGAGCAGGCCGCGCCGCGAAACCATGTACAGCCGCCCGCGATGGCCGTTGTGGCGCAAGCCCAGGACCGCGTCGACCGCCGTCAGCCCGGTACCGAGCAAGAGTACCGCTTCGTCGCGATCGTCGGGCTGCAACGCGCATTCGTCCCAGGCCGAGGTGAAGAAACGGCGCTCACCGAGCTCGGCCCCGATGCCGGGCCACGGCGCGGGAAAGGCGTTGCCGGAGGCCAGCACCATCACGCCGGCATGGATCGCATCGCCGGTGGAAGCGCCGATCGCCAGACTCGTGCCGTCGAAGTCGACCTGCGTGGCGGCGGCGCGGACGTGTTTGAAGCGCGGCCCGGCCGCCTGGCGCGCACGCGCGACGACGGCCGCCAGATAATCTCCGTAGAGCGCGCGGGGGACGAAAGATTGAGGTCCGTACGTTCCGGGATGATGCGCGGCGAGCCAATTGACGAAGTCGTCGGGCTCATCGGTGAAAGCGGACATGCGCGCCGCCGGCACGTTGAGCAGATGCGCCGGACAGGCCGTGGCGTACGCCATTCCTCGGCCCAGCGACGCGCGCGGCTCGATGACGACGACCCGCACCTCCGGCGAGCGGTTGACGAGTTCGGCCGCGAGCAGCGAGCCGCTGGCCCCGCCGCCCGCAATCGCTACCGTAAGCGGCCCGGCCGCAAGATCGCTCGCAATAGATGCTCTCACGACCGTCGCAGCGTTCGCTTCCGGAGGCCCGTGTCCCGCAGCGTCGTAGCGCAGGCTTCGCGATCGGTCGGCACAAACAAGCGGCCATGTCAGGTTCAACATCGGAACGAGGCGCTAGAGCGGGCTCGCCGATTGACGAGCCCCAAGAAGCGCTCGCGGATTTACCCGGCGTCCTCGAGTACACGGGCGAATTCGGCGCCGAACTCGTGCTGTTCATACCCTTCTGCAACTGGCTTTCGCGACAGGGCCTGCTGCGCGCGCGCCGGATCAAGACGTACCTCGGCATGCGCTGCTTCTACGACGGCCTGGATTGCCTGGAAATCATCGAGAAAGACGAACCACGCCGCTGGGTGCCCGTAGCGGATCGACCGGCGTGGTTGCCGGTCAAGAACGAACATGACTTCGACGGCCTGGGCCGCTCACGCCGGCACGTCTATTCCGATCTGCGGGCCAGATTCCGCGACTTTCCCCTGCTGCCCGACATCGCACGTGGGAAGCCCCTGCTGATCGTTCACAACAAACACACGATGGAATGGGGCGGGGAACCGTTGAACTTCATCCCGCTCGCGATCTTGGACACCATATTCCGGCGGCTGCAACGTGACTTTACGATCGTCTACGTTCGACACGGAATGGAGCCGCGGGCGCCAGGCTTTAGCGAGGACCAGAACGCGTCGTTGGACTTCGCCGACCGGGAGTTGCTGGCACAGCATCCCGATGTTTTGGTTTTTGACGAACTCTTTCGGGCGCACCGGCGAGATGGCGGCACGCAGGAGATCAACCTGTTCAAGAACGTCCTCTATAGCCACTGCTACCATTTCATCTCGTCGCAGGGCGGCGGCGCGCATCACATCGCGCAGTTCTCCGGATCGCTGCTCGCGATCTTGCACCGCCGTGGCAAAGAAGAGAACTGGGCCTACGGCGACGGCTACTATGGATTCATGGCCGGCCTTCCGCCGATCCGCGCGATCTGCCGCACGGACGACGAACTATTGACTGCGCTGCTTCTGTTCGCGGGCGCGCCTCCGGTGCGGGATCGCGTCGTCCTCCCGCCCTGCGGCGAGGCCGTGCTCGCCTCCCTATCGCCGTGGTCGATCGCCGAGCGCCGCGGCTGATCGCGTTCGAACGTGCTTCGGCCCGACGACCTCGCCATCGTCGCCTGTTACTTCAATCCGTGCGGGTATCGTTCGCTCAAGCGGAATCTCCTCATATTCCTCCGGCGCATGAACGAACTCAAGCTGCCCGTGTTCGTAGCCGAACTGGTATTTCCCAACCAAAGCCCGATCCTCCGCGAATCCGACGGCTGCACTCGCGCGACGCACTTCACGGGTTCCGACGTGATGTGGCACAAAGAGCGGTTGCTCAACCTGATGATCGCGCGCCTGCCGGCGCGCTACACGAAGGTCGCCTGGCTCGACACGGACGTGATCTTCCTGGACGAACGCTGGTACGAGGGGGCATCCGCGTTGCTGGAGGCCTACGATCTCGCGCAGATCTTCGACACGGTGCACTCCTTGGACAACGCGGGCAACGAGATCGAGCAGGGTGAGGCCTTGTCTTCCTACATCGGTCGCGGAGCGCCCGATCCGTTCGACTTCCGCAAGTTCAGGAAACGAACCGGGCTCGCTTGGGCCGCGAAGCGTTCGCTATTGGCCACTCACGGCTTATTCGACGCGATGATCTTGGGCGGAGCCGACAAGTATATGGCCATCGCGGCATACGGCGCCGCCGACGAGGGGGCGACATGGGAACTGCGACGCCTCACGCCGGGACTCGACCGGGCGTATAACGCATGGGCCCAGCCGTTTCACGCCGATCTCCGTGGGAAAGTCGGGCACCTTCCGACGACTGTTCTGCAGCTCGGTCATGGCCGATTGGAAGATCGCAAGCACCTGCAACGTTCGGCGATCCTGCGAGAGCACGATTTCGATCCGGCGACCGACATCGCCCCAGATACGTCCGGCGTATGGTGCTGGTCGTCCGACAAGCCGTCGCTGCATCGGGAACTCGTGGACTACTTCGCAAGCCGGCTCGAAGACATTTGAGCGTGATGCCGAGTACGGGAGAAGCGAAGCCCCCAAAGGTCGTCGTCGGTTCGGGATGGTGGAGCACGTCCGGCCATAATCCATGGCTGATCGGCGACGCGATCACCCGTTCGCCGGTCTTTTTTTCGCTGTGGCTGTACCTCGTGGAAAAATACATTCGGCCCGCGCAGATCGTGATCTTCGATAGCCGCTCGCCCCGCAAACCTTCTCCCGAGCTCCGTTCGCGCGTCACCTGGATCGAATTCGACGCCAACTACGGGCACGCGAACGATCTACGAACCGGCGTCGTATCGGGCAAATATGCCGGCTGCACGCGCGCGATCCTCGCCGGCGCCACGCTCGCGCTGTGCAACGATGCCGACATCTTCTGCTACGTCGAGCAGGGCACACTGATCCGCGGGCACGAGTTCTTGTCGGCCGCCCTCGCGGGACGCGAGCCCACGATCGTGTTGGGCGAGCGGGTAGCCGGAGGCGCCGGGTTGCACGGAGGCGTGGCCGCGGCGATGCATCAGATGTCGCTGATCGTCGTCGGGCGAAGGTCGCTCGAGCGGTTCATCTCCGCCATCCTATCGGCGCCGGAATCCGACGGAGAACTCTCCCCGGAAGTGAAGCTCGAACGACAGTGTACTCCCTTCGACGTCCTCGGCGTTCCCTACGGCCGGTCGCGGCCGATCGATTTTTCGCGGCCGGCGTTCTACATCAAGCATGCCACGGCCGAGGAGCTCCAGCGTTTCCTAGAGATCGAGGAGATCGAGTCCGACCTCTTCAGTTTCGCGCGAGAGACGTGAATGCGCGACGGTAGCTCCAGCCCGAACGTCGGATTCTGCAGCGTCTACGATTCGTCGCCCGGCTTCGGCGTGCAATTGAACATCTGGCTCGTGACGCTCGAGGAACGGGCCCGTGTGCCGCGGGCCAATATCGTCGTCCACCTCCTGGAGGACGATGACACGGCCGACATCGCCCGGGCGCTCGACTCGCGCGGCATCGGTCATCGTACGATCAGCCGCTTCGGCGACGGCAAGTACTGCAACAAGATCGCGCAATGCGACAACGACGACTTGACCCGCTTCGACTACGTGGTGTTCTGCGACCTCGACGTCGCGTTCGCGGACGGAATCGAACGTTGGATCGGAATCGGCGACGTCGCGGCCAAGCCCGTGGACCTGCCGAACCCGCCAGTTGAAACACTAAACCGGATATACGAAGCGGCCGGCTTTGCGACGCGTCCCGACGTCGTTTCGTGCATACCTTCGCCATCGCCGACGTATGCCAATAATTGTAACGGCGGCCTCTACATCCTCCGCGCACGGGTTGTCCCCGAACTCGGAGCGGCCTGGAAGAAGTGGGCACGGTGGCTCTTGGAGCGGCCGGAGATGCTGGGCACGCACGCCGGTCACGTCGACCAGATCGCGTTCGGCCTTGCCACCTGGGCGCTCGGGACGGGCGTTGTACCCTTACCACTCGAGGCCAACACGCCCACGCACCTTGACGCGACGAGCTACCCGTCGGACGTGCGCCCGCCGCTCGTTCTCCATTACCACCACAACATCGGACGCGACGGAACGCTCAACCCGGTCGGAGTCGCTCCCATCGACGAACGGATCGGGATCGTGAATGCCACGCTGCAGGTCGCGCGGCCGGTCGTCGCGGCCTCTCTGGCTTATTTTCCGTTCCGCGATTTGGAGCGATAGGGTGCCGGCCGGCGATGTTGCGATCGTCTCCTGCCATTTCAACCCGTGCGGCTACCGTGCACGGGAGCGCAACCTGCGGCTGTTCCTGCAACGAATGAGCGCGCGCGGGCTCCCCGTTTTCATGGCCGAGTTGCTCTTTCCCGATCAACGCCCGGTCTTGCACGAGCCCGGTAGCGGAATTGCCGTCCGGCACTTCAGCGCCGTCGACGTCATGTGGCAGAAGGAGCGACTGCTGAACTTGCTGATCGCGGATCTTCCGGCGCAGTTTACGAAGGTCGCGTGGGTCGATGCGGACGTGATCTTTCCGGACGAACGCTGGTACGACCGCGCCTCCGAACTGCTCGACGCATTCGAGCTGGCACAACTCTTCGACGAGGCGCATCAACTCGATAACGATGGAAGGCTCATCGGTACGATGGCCGGCATCGCCGGTTACGTCGCTCGCGGCGAGCCCGACCCCTTCGACTTCGGAAAGTCGCTCGCGACGCCGGGAATCGCGTGGGGCGCGCAGCGTGCGCTCCTGACGAGTCATGGGTTATTGGATGTGATGATCCTCGGAGGAGCGGATACGTACATGACCCTCGCCGCCTATGGCGCGCTCGCGGAAACGAAGAGCGAGCGCATGAAGGAATTGACCCCGGGTTTGGATCGGATCAGACGAAACTGGCTAGCGGGATTCTTCGGCGCAGTCCGCGGTCAGGTCGGCTACCTTCCCACGCCCGTACTCGCGCTCGGCCACGGCCGAGCCGAACGTCGCCGCTACGGCGATCGACTCGACATCCTCAAACGCCACGACTTCGATCCCGCGCGCGACATCGCGCCGGACGAGTGCGGCCTCTGGCGCTGGTCGTCGGCGAAACCCGAGCTCCATGCGGAAGTCGCCGGGTATTTCCAGCAACGACGGGAGGACGAGTGAGCGAGGCGGACCCCTGCACAGGCCGGCCGGGGCGGGGGAAGATCTTTGGGATCGGGCTCTCGCGCACGGGCACGACGTCATTGCACCACGCGCTCGAGATTCTCGGCTATCGTTCGATCCACTATCCGCCGCTGGACCGGATTCACGAAGTGCTCGAAGATCACGACGCGGCGAGCGACACGCCCGTCGCTTGCATCTTCCGCGAGCTCGACTGCCGCTATCCGGATTCACGGTTCATCTTGACCGTGCGCGACTACCGTTCATGGCTCGCATCGACGAAGCGCTTCTTCGGGGGTCCGATGCCGCACGAAGAGTGGCGCCGCGAGGTGCGCTTGAAGACGTACGGGCGCCTCGAGTGGGACAGGCGGGCGTTCCTACGTGCGTACCACCAGCACGTAGAGACCGTGCTGGACTACTTCGAACAACGGCCCGGGGCACTACTGGTGCTCGACATCATCGGCGGTGAGGGCTGGGAACCGCTCTGCGACTTTCTCGAGGTCCCGGTGCCGCACGTTCCGTTTCCGCACGAAAACGTGCGCGCCGTCGCAAATTCGGGACGGTTGATATGACAGGGCCGCCGCACCGAAGCGCCGCATAGCCTATGGTTCCGTGGCCGTGGAGGCCGACGATAGGAGACGAGCATGTTCCGCACATCCCGGTGCATTCTGATCGCAACGCTCGCGCTGGCCGTAAGTCCGATCTCCGCCAATGCGGAAGCGACCGCCGACGTAACCGTGCCGATTCCCGCGCCGCCTCCGCCACCCGGCGCCGGCGCGGAAACATATATGGCCGGGCGTTACCGCTTTGTCGTGCAACCCTCGCTGTCGGTCTTTCTCAATCCCGATACGTCGAAGCCGCACCCCGCGATCGTGATGATCCCCGGCGGAGGTTACGCGGAATTGAATTGGCGCGGGCTCGTGCTCCACTCGGTCGCGGTCCTGCATAGCCGGGGCTTCACGGTCATCGGCGTGAAGTATCGGCTCGACGCGGCAACCGAGGCGAGCCGGCGCGCCGACGCGGTCGCCGACGTGCGGTCGGCGATGATCCTGGTCCACCAGCACGCGAGCGAATGGAATATCGATCCCAAGCGCATCGGCGTGCTCGGCCAGTCCGCGGGCGCGAATGCCGCGCTGAACTTCATCTCCGAAGCAGGCGCGGATCCCGCGTCGGCGGCGATCTTGCCCGCTTTCGGCGTCATGTTATCGCCCTGGCCGTCGGGTCAGGAGCCCGGCGCATTTTCGTTTCCCGCGAAGACGCCACTTTTCATCGCGTCAGCGCGCGACGATCGCACGGCTCCCGAATCGTTCGCCGCCGCGCTCGCGAGCGAGGCCGCGGCGACGAACCCGAACGATCTCTTTTACGTCAGCGAAACGGGCGGCCACGGCGCGTTCACGATCGGCGCGAAACCGCCGGGACACGACTGGACGTTGGAGTTCATCCCCTGGTACCAAAAGCTGTTCGGACCGCTCGGCGCGAACGGATGAGCGCGCGCGAACGCGCACACGAGTGATCCGACGCGCACGAACGCGCGAAGGAATGGCGAACCGCATACGTAAGACAGCCGGGCCCCCGGTTCGATCTGGCGAATGTAACTTGCGCTTTCTCAGCGGATGTTATTCTTCCGCGTTGAGGTACATCGATGTTGAAACTCTTGCCCGCCGTCGCGGCGCTGGTCGTGGCCCTGGCCGCGCCGGGCTCGGCGAATACGTTTGCACTCGGACCGTCGAGCGTCGACAGCTTCCCGATGTCGATCCGCCCCGACACCAGCGTCCCGCCGATCCAATTGGGCGCGATCCTCGTGACGCAACTCGTGTATACGGCGAACGGCAAGGCGGTGGCGGACGTCCCGTGCGTCAACTGCGTCCTGCCCCCGAGCGGCGGTTACGTCAAGCCGCCGCCGGGAACGTTCGGCCTCGGCGAACCGCTGGCCATCGTGTCGAGCAAGGTCCCGGCGGCCTACGTCGTGACCACCTATAGTAACGCGTCGTACAACGGCGACTGCAACTTCACCATCGTCATCGTGGCCGCGGGCAAAACGATCGTCAACTCAACGCAGAAGATTCCGGCGTTCAAGGCCGGCTATTACGGCTCGATCAAGGAGCCATACATGCGCGGCGAGATCCCCTTCGCCGGTCAAGTGACCATCACCACGCAGTTGAAGTGCGGCACGTACGCGACGCCCAAAGCGACCACGACCGTGTTCGTCGACTAATAGCCGCAGCCGCTTTCAGATCGTCCGCGCGAACGCCTCGAGGAAACTCGAGGCGTTTACGCGAGCCCCCTGGTAGGATCCCTTATGTCTCAACGGTCCCTGATTCGCCGCATCCTCTCCCTGTCGCTCGGTCTCTCGCTCATCGGCCTCACGTTCGTGACGTCCGGCGCTTCGGAAGAAACCCCGCGTAGCGTCGTTTCGACGATTGCCGGAAACGGCAAAGCCGGCCTCGCCGCCGGCGATGCGCTCGCCTCGAGTTTCGTGATGCCGGTCGGCGTGTCGGTCGCTCCCGACGACTCGATCTTGATCGCCGACGCCGGAGCCAACGCGATCTACCGGCTGGCAAACGGCACGATCGGGCGCGTTGCCGGCAAGGCCGAACCGTTCAACGATTCGCAGGGCGCCGCCGGCGGGTACGTCAACGGCCCCGTCGCGACCGCGCAGTTCGACCGGCCGGCGGCGGCCGTGGAACGCGGCGACGGTGCGATCTTCGTGGCCGACAATGCCAACCATTGCATTCGCCTCATACAGGGTGGAAACGTTACCACGTACGCCGGCTCGACGAGCGCCGGCGCGGCCGACGGCGATCGCGGCAGCGCAACGTTCATGAGTCCGACCGGCCTCGCGTTCGATGCCGATGGGAATCTGCTCGTCGCCGATTTCGGCGTGGGAATTCGCCGGATCAGCAAGAGCGGCGAGGTCACGACCCTTCCGATCGGCCGCAACGCCAACGACATTCTCGCGATCGCGGCGCGCGTCGTCGACGGTCACCAGGTGATCGCGTACACGCAGGTGCGCGCGATCCACCTGGTCGTCGACGGCAAAGATCAGAGCGTGGCGTCCACGCGCGACCGCATGCCCGACCGTGAGAACATTCCCGTCTTCAACGGCTGGGGAATCGCGATCCTCAACGTCAACACGGTGGTCGTGACGGACGTGATGACCAGCGTCATCCGGCTGATCCGCTTTCCGGTATTGCCCTTCACGGACGTGCCCGCGAGCGAAGCGCTCTCGGGCACGCTCCACGAAGATACCGACGTCAACGGCGGTTTCCGTGACGGCCCGGGCACCGAGGCGCTGTACGAGGGTCCGCGCGGCATCGCGCTCGACAAGCAGGGACGGCTGGTCGTGGCCGATACCGGCAACCGGCGGATCCGGCGGTTGACCGGCTTTAACGCACGCGAAACGGTCCTGCCGGACTTTAGCAACTACGTCGCGACCGAGGGCAATTTCGGCATCGTGCTCGTCGGCCAGTCCTATCTCTTCAACGGCGTGCTGTGGCCCGATTCGATTCCCGGAACCTTGGAGCGCACGCTCGCCCGCGACGCGCCGGCGGCGGGTTTGAAACGGCCCGTTCACGTCGAAGGCGTGCGCGTCGACGGGATCGGTGTCGCCGCGATGTCGTCGCTCGCGAACGACTACGTGGAGCCGGCCGCCAACGTCGACACGATCGTGTTCTTGCTGACGCCGGTCACCTATGCCGAGGTCGACGACCTCGTCAACGAGGCCAATCTGCTGGCCAAGAGCGACATCAAGTTCGCGGTCGCGGTCCTGCCGCTCTCGAACGCCGTCTCGATCGCGGAGACGCCGTACAAAGGGTGCGGCTGCATTCCGACCCTGGCCGAGAGCCAGGCCGACCGGGCGCAAGTCGAGGAGCTGCAGTCGATCTACCAAAAGGCCGGGCTGACGACCGTCGATCTGCTCGACCCCATGGTCCGCACCGAAGGCGCGCCGTTGCGCACCGCGCTCTTCAACATGTTCGACAACCACCTGTCGGTCGCGGGACAGCGTTTCGTGGGCACGGTGTTCGCCGATGCGTTTCTGCTCGACCGTCCATGGGAGCGCCACGCCAAGAGCCTGCCCGCGGAAGACCGGAACGCGGACCGGACGTGCCCGGCCGCGACGGCGGCTGCCG
>Ga0116227_10012228_pt1 | contig 14078 bp, 11 predicted proteins | sample S1TSphgellanicum_FD_89693 | JGI IMG/M metagenome (GOLD analysis project Ga0116227, IMG submission 89693) | Host-associated microbial communities from peat moss isolated from Minnesota, USA - S1T2_Fb - Sphagnum magellanicum MG | ecosystem: Host-associated > Plants > Peat moss > Unclassified... | reverse complement strand
TCAGCAGTATTGACCCAAATGAAGAACAAAGATTTTGCCCCCAATAAGTACATACAGCATGGTGATGAAGGATATGGACTGATTGGGAAGCCTGAAGAAGCTATGAAGTTGCCAGAGTGAAGGAAAATGACATCAAGCCCAATCACCAAGGCTTGAACATGATTATACACTATGGGCAGGACAGAAGGATGCTGAGCAGGGAAGATGGGTAATATGTCCATTATCTGCACAATGGGAATTGCTCATGATGTCATCTTCTATAGCATGTTTGCTCTTGCTGTGGGCTATTGCAAGCAGTGTTATGAGAATGGAACCTGGGCACTTGCCTGCAAAACTGGTAAATTGCCCTGCATCAGTCCTTAATATTCACATGCAGAACCGAGAAGAAAACAGTAAAATCTAGTACACATGAAGCTATGCAACCAATCTCTTTGCCATAATACCTCTGTGAAAAAAAGGATGAAATTGGAGATACCCAAATCATTGCTGTTGGCTTATGAATATTTTCCTCAATGCTCCCAATAGGATTGATTTAGAGTTCACCCTGCTCCAGGAACTTTTTTGAGTCAAATGCAACTTTCCTCTCAACAACAGATGCAAACACCAGATCAGCACCTCCCGAAAGCAGAGCTGCATTTGCCAGTGCACTTCATTAGGAACCTTGACAGCTCAAAACTGTAATGCGCATTGCTGACAGGATCATACTAGCTACTGATCTGAATTTCTCTGTTTCATTTGCTAGAATCATACCTGGCTTAGAAGGTAGAAGACCAGCATCAACAGCTGATATTGGCAAAACGACAACTTCTTGGGGAGATGTTCTGTTTCTGGCATCCTCAGACCCTTGTGATTCTGACACTTGAAGTGATGCAGTTAGACCTGAGTGAACTACTGCAACTTCTGGCGAAACGGTTGCAGAGTGCAAGTTTCTAGGCTCTGTTCTGACCTCATTTTGAGAAGCCCTTTGCAATTCCTGCATTTGCATGACCACCTGCAAACCCAAGCTGCTTCAACAAAAAAAGGACACAACAGAAGTGGTAACTGAGGAAAACAGACCTGATCAAGAATTGGCAACCAGGAAATATCTGTACTTGTTGCTCACTTGAAAGCCTGAACCCTATAGAACAAAAGATGGAGACTCATTGCTCACCTGCATGGGTGTTGGTGACTGTAATGAACTAGACCCTGATGTAGCTGCTTGTTTCAAGCCTGTGTTGCTTTCTGTCAGTTTAGACAGTGACATACATTAGCTTGCATAAGGGTAAAAGAGCAAAACAATGAAGGTGACTTTGGTACATGGCAGCAATTGCAATGTGAAAAAAACAGAGAATAAATGAGCAGTATCTCAAACTACAGCACAATCACCTGTTTCTTTTATTTCAACAGGGTTGAGAAGCCCTGGTGCAGCAGAATCCATCACCTGGCGTGTCATGGGTCCTGGATTCAAAATAGACAAGCCGGTCCGCATCTCATGACGAATAGCCTCCAGCTGTGCCATTGTTTCTTGGAGCTCCTTGTGCACCTGTTTGGCCAAGGCTCATACATTCTCATCCTCCCACTCCACTCCACAAGAGGCAACACAAGAAGAAATGCCCAAATGGAAGGAATGCACTTGAAAACAAACACAAAATAGGAGGCAAAAGTGTCACACACAGTATTGATCTCACTGCGCTGCAGAATGGGATCGAATTGCCCTCGTGCAGTTTGGATGTAACCTACTGCCTTGCCTGTCAGCTTTCCCGCTGCTCTCCCAATCAAAACTATGTCTTTTGGACCTGCCACAACCACCATTTTGCATTCCAAGCCATCATCTTCCACCACCTAAAACTCCCAATTTCCAGAACCCTAACCCTAACCCTGTGGGATGTCCATACCTCAGAGAATCATCATCTCAGAGATTAGATCTCTCTCCAAATGACCAAAAACAATCCTCCTCTCAAACTTGTCATCCTCACAAATTTTTATCTCCACACCGATAATAAAATCACTCCAATCCCACTACCCTGAACCCTAAAATAGACACCACAGGCAAACAATTTGTGCGAGATCTTAACTTAAGACCTAAAAGTCAAGCCTGAAGAAGAGACAAAATCATAAGATGAAACTTTACCGAACAGAGCCACACTTGCTCCCAGAACGAGAGCCAGTTGACCCCACGAGAGGCCCAACACCATATCTGCTGCTCCTTGGTAGTAGTTAGTATCTCTGACTCTTCTGATGATGACTCACAAAAAATTTATACTACTCTTGTTTCAAACCCTGTGGTCATCAAACCGTCTTGTCTTTGCACCTTGCACCCGCGCAAAAACAGCCTCAAAAACCTTGGTGATAACTATTTTGCTTTCTCGTTCGTTCTCTCGCTCGCTCGCTCGTTCGCTTCTCCTTCTTTGCAATAAGCACTGCGAACAAATTTCTTCACGCAATGTTTGTTTGTAGCTGCAACAAAAATATTTCGTTTTTTTCCTAAAGCAATTTTGTGATGTAACGATCAAAGGATCTCAGGATTGTGCTCAATTTCAATGTTTCTTTTGTTGGCTTTGCCTACTAAGGCCGAGGATATTGTGTTCACATGGTGCATTCACACTTGATGTTAAGTCAGTGTTAAATTATAATCTAGGTGGCATCCTAGGTGGCACCCCAATGTTGAATGGCCAATAGCTTGATGTTAAGTGAATGTTAACATAACATCAAATATTCATGGCAAGGCCACCATGTGTGACACACTTTTTGTTGGGCTTAAGAAACAAGGACTATCACATTTGATCTAATCATTTTGCTTTTTTTTTTTAAATTTCATAATAGTATTTTATTACATAATGATGTAATTTCATCATAAATTTTATTGCAAATTATTTTAGTGCCATTATTTTATTTATTCTTATTTTATACTTAAGCTAAAAAAAACCATTTTGTTATTCCACAACGCGGTACCATTCCAGAACTTTATCCCTTTCGCCGAATTTTGAATTCCTTCCTTCCCTAAGTGATGTTCTTGGATTAGGAGGATTTGAGGAGGGGAGGAGAACGAGGCTAGCCACACCTTGATCTCCTTTGGTTTGGGCAAGTCACCTCTCAATCCCCTGACATTGAGGGAGACCAAAGTAAAGTGTCTTTCAAACATATGTGAGGCGGTTCCGGGCGGCCTTGAGGCCGATCGATCCCAATTCTCTTGTGACGCCTCTTACCGGACACTCTTGGGAGCCGTCCTCCTTCTCTCGATCCGGGCTAATGGGGTTGTTATTGTTTGCCCACGATGAGTCCAAAAAATTGAAATTTAGCTTGGTAAAGTGCTTCTTTCTCACCGCCTAGGGCGAGGCTTGTATGTTGGCTGAGCGATTTTTGCTTTCCTGATGCTCCGAGATCGCCGCCTCGGTCTTCATCAATAGATTGTGGGCCGGAGCTAAGAATTCCATTTCGTTGCTCATTCCTTGCGTGCTATCGAGGACTTTCCAATGTAGGTGACGTTTGTTTTGGATGCTCAGGGCGTTAGATCCGGAGTCAATGTGAGCTAAGATGGTGCATTTCGTCCCGCCTCTACTTGACTCCTTTTGCCAGCTCCATTCGAGCTGAGGCTGGTCCTTGAGCGTCAGCCTGTACCTTAAAACTTTTTCTTCCAACTCCACTTCTAATTGTTGGGTGAGGTCCGTCCATGCCGAGTCTTGAGTCCATATGACCTCAACTGATCCCGTGACTCTCATGCTGAGCGGGAGGCTCGGGCGGGAGGCTCAGGCGAGTCTGGTTCTTGGAGTGCACCAACGTCTCCTTCTGAACGTTCTTCTCTCTAACCAGTACCGGCCAAATTCTAGCTCTAAAAGGTTCTCCATTAGCTGGGATTGTCATGCCGAATGAGGAAAAATAGGAAGGGTGTACCTCTGAATGGAGCTGCACTCTTTTTCCCCCCGACGTTGTTTCTTGCTGAGGAGTGCGGGGGAGAATGTGGTGCGTTTCCGGCCTGGGTGAGGCGAGCTTGGGGGCGTGTTTCCTTCGGCCTTGGAAGGATTAGCCTTCCAACGTGTCCTCTTGGGGCCTGGCACGCAGGTCTACACCTCAGTTCCCTTCATCTGAGTTGGCGAACGGGTTTGCATTCGCTTCCATCTTCTGGGCATGAAGGCCATTTAGCCTGGGTAGCCCGAAAAAAAGTTTGTTTTTGGGCGTTGTGGCTTCCTTTGGTAGTTTTTCGGTTTCCACCTGGGTTTCGCCCTTTGCTCGGCTTGGAGATGGCGGAGGCTCAATCACGCTCAAGTCCTCTTGAGCTCCGGTCGTTGCGCTCTGTTGGCTTGGGTCAGATGGGTGACTACCTGAGTGGTTCCAGGACGGATCGGTCGATAATGGTGGGGCCGAGGTGCAATTCCATGGAATCTTCGCTTTCGTGTGTCCTTGGTATCTGCCCAAGACTTGCGAATCAAGTGCCATTGTAGATGTGGGGCCTTGCGCTCTCTCGTGTGTCGCATTTGTGAATGTTTGGCACATGCTTAGCTACCTGCCATCCGTCGCACTTGGGAAGGGATTGTGTTGGGTGACTCCTACCTGCGTTTTGTTTTTTATGGTGTTGCACGTTCGAGCTTGGTGCCCAAACCTTCGGCACTTCCGGCACTGATTCTGGAGGCCTAAGTAGAGTATTCTATGGCGGATCATGTCCGTGGCTAAGGTGCCCTCCGCCATGGAGGGAATCCTTATGTATCCCGCCAACTTGGCGATGTCCCTTACCTCAATCGTTACCATTGGGCCGGCTAGTCTCTTCATGTAAGAGTCAGCTGCTTCGATGTCTAGCACCTCTCCAAGTTTGCTTGCCATTATGGTGAGCGTTTTTTCGTTTCTGAATTGTTCGTGTAGGTCCAGAAACTGGACCTTGATTGTGTGCGTGAGGAGCACTTCCGTTCCTTGCGCGTTAGCATCAAAGTTTGGATTATACCTTAAGAAAGACAGGCTAAGCCCGTTCCATTCCACCGAAGCGAGTTTCCAGGTTGAAATGGCTCCTTCTTCGTTCTCGAAGAGGATAAAAAAGAAACCTCTTGTAAGGAGCGTTACTGAGACAAAAGTGGCCGGGAGATGGAGCTTCAGGCACTCGTGGAGCGCCTTAAGGTCGCTCTTCCTCCCAGCGTTCGCCCTATGACGATTCTGCGTGCCTTCTTGGCCGCGTTGCTTTGCATCTCGATCACCATTCCCTTCGAGAATTCCGCCTCAAGCTCCAAGCTATAGTCCACCGGCGATGGGCCTTGGGTTTCCTCCCCCGTGGGGGAGGTTCTTCCTAGTCTGCTGCCTAGATGCACGATCAAAGTCGGATTTGGAGGAGGAGCCGTTGTGGGTGTGCTCGGCTTTTTTCTTAATGTTCTTCTGTCATTCTTCTCGTTTGGATCCTTCGCTCTTGCGGCTAAGGTGTCCTCTTTTGCCACTTGCCTTGCGGTGATGGCTCCCCGGTTTCCCTGATCGAACCTTTGCCCAACGAACGCAGAAACGGATTCTGAGAAGCGAGGGAGAGAGAGGGATTGAGAAGAGAGTACCTGCGGAGGAGAGGATTTGTCATTCGCCTCGACCGCACCTAATGAAGCTTACGTTGGGATGTCCGGGGGGAGGATTTCCTGAGGTGACCGTTGGCGGTGACCTTCGCGTGCTCCTCCATCGCTCCTTTCCGAGATTGCTTGCGCTATCTGATATGGGGCGAAACATCTTACCAGGCTGCTAGGCGTGGCCGAGACCTCCGGTGCTTGGATCGCTTTTCTTTCTTCTTTGCTGAGCGGATTCCCGGAGGGGGAATTGTTTGGCACGGAGGGAGAAGCGCGAGAACTCTGCACTAAACCCTAAACCCTTTTCTTTCTTCTTTGCTGAGCAGATTCCCGGAGGGGGAATTGTTTGGCACGGAGGGAGAAGCGCGAGAACTCTGCACTATCGGAATAACCGAAGCAAAAGATCCGTTGGTGAAAGGTGCGTTCTCGCAACTTGATGGAACGAAGAGTTGAGCACCACTGCCGTTAGGGTCCGTTTTGCTTTTGAATTTGCCGAAACCTTGCCGCGCGCTACATCCCGCTTTCCTAATTCTATCAACGACGAGAAAAAACTCATTAAGTTTGGAGATTTGTAAATCTTTAGACTCTGAGTGGATATTCATCTTTACCATCGAGTAGCACTCAAGAATCCATCAAGAAAAATGTATTTTTGTTTCAAGAACTATGTTCCTCTCTGATATGTGCTCCGGGAGCGAATCGCGCGACGCGACGAACGCGACAAGTCGCAAAGAATACTATAAGGGGGAGTGGTTGCGTGAGTCGAGTGCGTGGGCTCGGTGCGTGTGGCTCGTTGCGTGTGGCTCGCCTCCCCCCGGTTCGCCGCAGAACCGCTTGTCCCGCCTCGGCTCCGCCCCGAGTGGTGGAGTCCTGGTGCGGCGTTGGCTCAGTATGCAATGGGATGCATGATGGGTGCGCCCGGCGGAACGTTCTCCCGGCGTGGAGAGCTCGGTGAGGTGCGTCCTTTTTTCGACGCTTAAACATGGCGGGCGAGGTCGCCTCTCCCGTCGCTGGATGTGTGGTCTTGTGTTTATACGTGTTCGCGCAACGAGTGAAGCGAAAAATTTGAAGGCGGCTCGCGCCCTGGGATTGCTGGCCATCGCCGGCGTCCCGTGGGTCTTGCCGCCGCGCTTGCGCGGTGCCCTTCCGAGTTCGCCACCAAGTGCTAATGCTCCCAGGCTTGGCATCGCGGAGGCGTCGTGCAAGGGAACATTCAGGTCAAAGGGCTCATAAGGGAGACTGGTCAGAGGTGTGGCACTCTGTGTGCAAACACCGAGTTCGATGTCCAGACAGCGCAGGGGGTACCGAGGAGCCAGATTACAGATCGCTTGGTGCAAACGTGTTGGGCAAACAGGGGATTCCCGCCCTCTTGCGCTAAGAAAGGACATCGACCAGACGAGGGGCGTTATAAGTCATCACTCGTCTATGCCAGTCTCGCGGGGTACCCATTGATGCGTTCAAGGAACCCGTTCGTGAAGCGGACGAGGTAGACTAACGTTCTACGCCTTTTCATCCCGATTTTCCATAAGGTCTTCGAGTGGATTCATTTCCGCTCGGGGACTGGTGGGGGCAAAACATGGGTTTAAAACTTACAAAACCATTTTCGTTAAATCATATTCATTGAGCTCTTTGAGCAACATCAAAAGTGTGCTTCAACTTCTTTAACCTATGTTTGAAGTTCAATTTTCATTCTCACTCAAAATTGAGATTTTATTTGTTATTAAATTTCCAATGACAAACATTATTCAATATTCAACAATTTTTTGTATCTCAACATTCAAAACATATTTAAAATTATGAAACCACCTTTATTAAATCCTTCTCATTGAGGGCTTTCCAACAACACCAAGAACACATTCAAACTCTTTTAACTTAAGTCTAATCTCCAATTTTCATTTTCACTAAACATTGAATTTTCATTTTTTACTAAATTTCCAAAGACAAAAATTACTCAAGATTTAATATGGACCCTACTAATCATTGCTCCTTTTCAACAATAGCAAGAATGCATCCTAATACCCTTTAATCTTTTAGTTTTGACATTGAATTTTCAATGATAAAATTAATATTCAATCATTTTTGCACCATAAGTCTAGGAACTTAATGCATTGTATTCATTAATTGTACCAAGAATGTGATAGGAGGTGTCATGGTTTGGGATATCTCAACATGACAAAATAAAATAGCAATGAATTTTTTTACTCAATAGGAGGATCATTATAAACAATAATTAAAAACTTAAAAAGTATACTAATTTTTTTTAATAAATAAGTTTTAAATCATTCATTTCATTATTTTCAATTTTAATGTTATCACATCATCAAAAATAGCACTATAGTTACAATGTGTCATATTTGGATGATTGATTTCAATCACATTACTCATAATAATCAATTTGAACAATTTCACATGGGTGCCAAATCCATGATGTGTATAATATAATGTTCAATTTGATTAATTTTTTTTTTAAACTCATGATAAACATAACTAGTTCTAATATTATTTAGAATAGACACAAATAATCATTTCAAATTGAATATCCTTGATTTTGTAATCAACTTATTTACAATTTGACTAGCATAAAAATCATGTTTGTAATATTGAATGCTTGCATTAATTAATAAGATTTAGCTTTTACTTTACTAAACATCACAAGTGGGATGCAATACAAATAAACAAATTTTAAACATTATTAATATATGTAATAAATTACAATTCATTAGGTTCAATTTTTTGTTTCTACACATCTTAACATGGTAAGTGGGATTGATACATATATAAATAACTCTCTTATAACTATCTATGTGAAAATTCTAACCCAAGCCAAAAGAAAAATGTTGCTTGAATTTTTGAAACAAATATTGAAGTTTTTGTTTACATTTTGAAATTGAAAGTTCAATATGATTCTAATAACAAATTATTTTGACCTAAATAGTTATAAATTATATCTCAATCAAAGATTTAATACATTATATATGAATTTTTAAATTCAGTGATTTTATTGTTTGTTCATGTTTGAAACTAAAGAAAATTTTTAAATCAATGTAATTGTGAAAGTAAATGTTTTACTTAAATAATTATATTTCAAACATTACAGATGAATTTTTAAAAAAAATCAAAACCATTTTAGTTGGTGTACATTTTGAAATGGAAAATAATGACAAAGTTTCATGAAAATTAATAAATTAAATGTACTTAAATAATATTTGAATATATAACTCAATTCAAAGTTTCAAACAATGCATTTGAATTTGTTAATTAATGAATATTTAGAATAATTATTATTTACACATATTTTTGAATTAAAAAAATTACAAAGTTCAATGTAATAATAAACCTACCAAATCAATTAAACTAAATAGTGATAAAAAAAATTCATTTTTTTGTTTGAAATATGTGTTTATATATTTTGTGATGTCATTTTTTGTTATCACATGAGGTGATGGCTTAGTGGTTAAGGCCTTGGAATGTGGCCAAGAAAGTTCTGGGTTCAAACTTTATTTGGAACATTCATCATTTAAAAAAATCCTAGGTTTGGAGATTCAAAGGCTTGTCCAACATTGGCTACACAATCTACCAATAATGTTAGCTTTAAAAAAAGACCAAAAAAAAAAACTTTTTTTTTACAATGTTGAATCACAAATTGAAGGTGCTAGCGTTTTGGATTCACCTATAGTTCAAAAATATTAAAGTTCCATAATGTCATTATATATTCATAAAAATAATATAACTTTTGATTTAAACTCAAATTAATAATGCCACGTCAACTAATAGCTTTAATCATTTTAGTCATTTTGAACAAGCATATTTAATCATGTTAATCATATAGTTTTAGTCACATTTATGTCAAAAATGACTAGTCTATTATGACTGTAACCAATTTTATCCATTGTCTAATATGATTAGAAATATGATTAATTTTAGTCAAAAAATTTAACTTAAAAACACATATCAGTAGTAATAATGTTCCAATATCCATCAATGAGAGGGTTTCAATATTTCATCTTTTTATAAATGATTACTCAAGGAATACTTGGACATTTTTCCTTTTGTTGAAGTTAATAACGTTTGAGAAGTTTAAAACTTTTAAGATGTTGATTGAACTGGTGAGGGAAAACCAATTAAGGTCATTTAGGGTGATAGTGGAAATGAAGTTTTACCGAGGTGTTCAACATATTTTGTGAGATGCATGGAATACAACAACAACTCACCACTACAAATACACCACATCAAAATGGTGTAACATAAAGGAAAAATTGAACCATTTTGGATAGGGCAAGAAACATTGTTACAACTATTCAACTACTAAACCTTTTTTGGATAGAAGTTGTGAACACTACAACTTACCTAACTAATTGTAACCCATCTAAGCCAAATGGTGAGTTAATTTTAGAACATGTTTACACTAGTAAGCCACCTCAACTAGGACATATGAAAATGTTTGGTTGCTTTGCCTATATACACATCCAAAATGAAAGGTGGTAAGCTAGATCCAAAAACATTATGTGGAAACTTTATGGGTTATGATGATGTTTCCAAGGCATACATAATTTATAACCCACAAAATCAAAAAATAATGATCATGTAGGATGTTTTTAATGAATCCACACCATAAGCTTTTGCTTTGAGAGAATTTTTTTTTAATAATTAAGGGATTGGTTCTTCTATCCTTGGAGTTTCAATAGGATGAACCATTGTTAGGAACAATACAACTTCAAAAAATTGATACTCCAATTACAAAACTAAGTACAATACAAGACCCACAATTTCCTCAACACATAAAGGAATTGAATCACTGCCCATAAGAACTATGGAACCAATTGGATCATCCTTGCTACCATAATGAAACCTTCATAGCGGATTCAAAGTGCACCTTTCAATTAAAAGGATTATGTTATTCTTTTCATGTCAACGAATATCCAATCACATATGAAGAAACTATAGTTGACCCCCAAGTTGGAAGGATGCCATGTAGCAAAAATACGATGAACAATAATAAAGAATGGAACTTGGGAGTTCAAGACCTACCTACAAGCAAAAGACCAATTACCAAAAAGTTAATCTTTAAAACAAAAATTAACAATAGATGGAAAAGTCAAAAAACAAAAAACCAGGTTGGTGGCTCAAGGTTTTGGATTGATTTTAAAAAAACATTCATTCATACCATCAAATGGGCCATCATACGAATTGTGATAACCTTAGCATCATGAAACAATTGGAGGATCAAACATTTGGATGTGTGGTCTACTTTATTGCATGGGAAATTCAAACAGGAAATTTCCATGGTACAACTAAAAGGGTTCAAAGAGCAAGGGAAAAAACATCAAGTGTGCAAATTAAAGAAGGTTATTTACGGCCTTTGATAAACCCTTTGAGCTTGGTACTTTAACATTGATTCATTTTTTTAACATGGTTTATAAAAGAGTAGTTATGACCATAATCTTTATTATAGCATCTTTGTTGAACAACATTATATTATTTTAATACTATACATAGACAATGTATTGTTAAGAGGAGATGATGCCTCCAAACTACTCAAAAGAGAATAAGAATTAGAATATCATTACAAAATGTCTCAATTGGGCATTGTTAGACTTTACATAGGTGTAGTAGAGCTCTTATATTTTAATTAGGGAATTATGTTAATACAATGTAGGTATGCATAGATAATCCTAGACATATTTCAAATGGCATGTTGCCATCATGTCACAACTTCAATGGAGGAAGGTGTTCGGTTGTTTATTAATTTGAAATTTGATTTTGTAGAACAAATAGAATATCAAAGCCTTATTAACAACTTAATTTATTACATGATTATGCAATTGAACCTTTATTTTGTGATAAGTTGCTTAAGTAGGTTTGTAATAACACCTTAGGAAATTCATACGACAATAGCCAAAAGAGTCTTGAAATATATTAAGGGCACAACAAATTTTGTGATTTTTTTGATAATGTTGTTATGTGACTATCAAAGCGCGTTGAAAATAATAAAAAAATTAGGTACTACATGCCAAAACTAAGCACAGGAGTTACAACATCATAAGTTATTTTGGAAAAGCTCAAGAAAAAAAATAAAATTAACATACATACCTATTTCAAAATAAGAAATAAATCTTTTCATTAAGTCTTTAGGAAATCATAAATATATAACATTAAGAAACCAAGTGGGGGTGTTCAAACATTTGCAATTCTCAAACATGGGCACTAGCACTCACTTTCATTGCTTGTAATAGTGATTTTAATATTCTTAGCAATTTCTTCATTAACCTATAGTTGTTGTTTTAAGTTCTAATTATAGTTAGTTTCATTAGTGTTTAATTTTAGATCATCAAGTGTGAGGGAGGGAGTTGGCTAGATCATATTAATGGGATCAAACTAAGTTCTTTAGTGAAAAGGGATGACGCCTGTTTCATGACACAAGAAGACATTCAAAAGGCTACTCATAGTTAAATCAAAAATCACTTGAAGTTTAGTTAAAAATCAAAGGACATCAATAGATAACTATACATTCAAATAATAAAATTAATAACATAGAATTAATTTTTGATGTTGACATCAAATCAAAAAATGGTGATATCGTCATCCAAGCTAAGGTTTGCATGTATATATGTAAGATAAAAGCACACTATGGAAAGGCCATTTCAAGCAAGAAAATGTATTTTTAAAATACATTTAATATTATTTTCAAGGTAATTTTTATTTGATTTCATCTAGCGTTTTGATAAACATATAAAATGGATTTTGATACAAAGGCCTTCAACATAATTCTTATTATCGTTCAAATGACACTAATTTTTCAACCTTTTTTTTTTTTCAATGTCACACTTATGCTTGTTTGAATGAAAAATCTCATCCAAATGTTTTTTGTGAAATCACAAAAATGGAACTTTTCATATGGAATTGAAATGGTATAATCAACTCATATTCAATATTTGATTAAATATTTCATCAAGTTTTGCAATTATTTGAATCATTTTAAGAATATATTTGCACTTTGTAATATATTGATACATGTACCCAAATTTTCACAAATGTATTCTTTAATCAATTAAAATCAATCAAAAAATATAGTTTCTTTTGACAATTACATTATTTGACAATTGAACTATATTATTTTGAATATAATTTATGAAAACATTTTTTAATATTGACTTGCTGGAAGTTGAAAGTCGCACAATTTTGAAAAATAATTTTGTGATAACATTTTTTGACCATTGTAATGTGCTTTCACGTTATACTACATATGTTGTTGATTTTTTCATTGTATCTCAAACATTATTGAGAATAAAAATTCAAAACTTCCACATATATCAAAACTCAAATATAAGTTCCAATTTCCACCCACCCTCTCTTCTCCATCACTTGTTCACAAGTTTTAATTTCTTGATGATGGTTTGCAACATGAGACAACAATTGCAAATACTTTTGTTTTCTCTAATGAGATTGGGATGCATTGAAAGAAAACTAGAGAAATCTGGCTATTTTTTACTTTCCTTTTTTTCTCACTTTTGGCGATTGAAACCCAGAAAATCACTTCACTTTCACAAAAAAAAAAAAAGTCGCTTTTTGGCGAAAGTTCGCCAGTTAAAAAAAAAATAGGCTGCTTGAGATGGCGATTATCACTGCTGATTTGGCAATCTGCAGCAGGTAGCAGCAGCCCAGAGTGACATCATGGACATGTGATGCACATGAGAGCACTTCTGTTTCTCACTCTCCAGGATGGTGTGTATGTCTGCTCTTTTTGCACTGGATGTGCTTTGATGATGGCAGCAACTGATGTGCTCAAAGTTTAAATTCCATTACATTCCCTGCCATCGTTGCCTCAAGGAAATAATGCTTCTGCATGGTAATTCTGCAACAATATTTTGCTTGTGATACAGAATGCTTCTGATATTTTTCCCAATTTTACAGATAACTCTAATGTCTGGATATGTTTTTCTTTTGGTTTGGCATGAAGTGTCCACATTCTGTTTCCTGAGGGAGTATGGGAGCATCGTGCAGCATCAATACATTCATCTGCGCTGTATTCTGAACCAGGTGAGCTCTCACAACCCTTAAACCCTAAGCCTAAACCCATTGCTCCATGTGTTGCCAGGAATGTGCAATGCTGTGATGATGGGTGATGATCTTGCCTTCGTGAAAGCAGCAGCAGACGAGGTATTCCCAGAGTACAATGCAAAACAAATGGATTTCAGCTCCCAGAATAATAGTAGCGAGGTATGTTGTTTGTTGACCTAGACTTGTTTGCACATTTGGTGAAATTAATTATCTTTGCTTTTGGGGTGATGTGTGTGCTTGTGAAGCAAGCTTCCAATAGATGTTTCAGTGCTTCACATAGGAGCAACAAAAAAGAACACTGAGAGATTTAAAACCCTTGTATGATGATGCTCTTTATTTATGCCCAAATGATTAAGGTTTTAGGGTTTACGATGCAAAAATCTCTATTGAATGTCGAAAGTGTTAACAGGATCAAGGGCATGTGCAGGATGAAACCTACCTGGTGAGGGAATATGGAGCCAGAGAGCATTGTGGGAACTTGCTTGGGCAATTCAGGTGGCAGCTTTATCAGTGTTAGGG
>Ga0116227_10012227_pt1 | contig 14078 bp, 11 predicted proteins | sample S1TSphgellanicum_FD_89693 | JGI IMG/M metagenome (GOLD analysis project Ga0116227, IMG submission 89693) | Host-associated microbial communities from peat moss isolated from Minnesota, USA - S1T2_Fb - Sphagnum magellanicum MG | ecosystem: Host-associated > Plants > Peat moss > Unclassified... | reverse complement strand
TTAGTTTATTTTGTTTTGATTTGTATTTTTTTTTTTTAAGAAGGGGTTTTTGGAGTCCTCTTTTTTTTTTTATTTTTTTTTTTTTTTTTTTTTGTGGAAAAAAATATAATAAAGTGAAATTTATTTTAAAAAAAAAAAAAAAAAAAAAAAAAAAAAAAAGTGTGATTTTTTAATTATTTTTTTGGAAATAAAACTAATTAAATTAGCCATGTCTAAACTTAGGTCGTCGTCACACTTGTAGCAGCACTTTTGTAAAAATGTTACACAGCCCAATTGGGAAGTGGCCATTTAATGCTATTTAGTAATGGGGATCCTCACCAATGGACCTACTTGAGGTATTTGAAAAACAAAATATAAATATAAATATAAATAAATAAATAAAAATAGAAACCCCTGTACAGTGTATACAATACTTAACACATAGGAAATAAGACATTGGCATATTCAACAATTATGAACAAGCTCCCCCACTTCAGATATTTTTAATCAAGATTTTTGTAGGAAAACCAAGTGTGATTTAGATGGCAAAGAATCCGTAGTGTTATAGAAGGTCATTTGTCTAATACAACTAATATTTTAGTTGCAAAAGATAAAAATTAGTTGCCTTGAACAAAAATAGTTGCATTGCACAAGTAAAAAAAAAACCCATTTTTTTTCTAGTGAATTTAATTAATCTGACCATTTGGATTAAAGGTTCACAGAATCTGATCAATGGGTATCCTATACTGTATGTTCATGTTGTTGGATGAACATTGAGTTCGAATGGGAATGTTTGTGAGATCTCTCTCTGAAACCTTCATCATCAAATTACAAACAACCCATAATCAGCATTTTGGATATAATTATGATCAAAGAGACAAAATTAGATTGCTGAAGATATGCAAAAAAAAAAAATATCATTAGTGCCCTGTAGATTTGGGTTTTGTAGGGCTTGGGGTTTATCAAAGATCACATGTTCAGATTTGTGCAGTTCTAAGAGGGTTTTTGCATGTGCTTGAGTGAGTGATTATGGTGGTGTTGGTGCTGCTGCAACTGCAAAGGAAGATTGTTAAGCAAAGACAAGGAGGAGGAGGAGGAGGAGACAGGAGACAGGTGACCAGAAGAAGAGAGTCCCAGAGGAGCAGTTTTTCTTGGGATGAGGATCGAATGTGTGAGTGCAGTATAATTTTCTTTCATTTTTTTTGGTGTTTTTTTCTCCTCATCCCCTCATCCCCTTCCCTCTTTTATTCAGTAGGAGAAGGATTGTCATCATATGCATATGGTGGACTAGAACAAAACATGTTCAATGCATGTAGAAATCAACTCTTTGGGCATGCCGCAAAGTTTTGTGTGTTGCACGTAGAAATTGACTCTCTGGGCATGCTGCAAAAGTTGTGTGTTGCATGTAGAAATTGACTCTCTGGGTGTGCTGCAAAAGTTGTGTGTTGCATGTAGAAATTGACTCTCTGGGCATGCTGCAAAAGTTGTGTGTTGCATGTAGAAATTGGTGTGTAATTCTTTTCGTGTTTTTGGTACACTACTTACTGCAGGAAGATGATGATGAGGATGATTCTTCTTCACAAATAGAACAAGTGAAGTTAACAGTGTCAGAGACAGATGACCCATCACTACCAGCACTCACATTCCGCACATGGACAATCGGGACTTTGTTGTGCATCTTTTTGTCATTTGTTAACCAGTTCTTCCACTTCCGCACATCACCCATTACCATATCTGGCCTTTCTGGCCAGATTGTGTCCTTGTACCTTGGCCGATTCATGGCTTCTATGCTTCCACATTGGGAAATCAGGGGAATCAAAATCAATCCTGGACCCTTCAACATCAAGGTTCTTTTTTTTTTCTTCTTCTTCTTTTGTCCTTTTTGTTTTTCCAGCCTCCTGTACCAAACCCATCAATCAAGCTGCCATCATTTTTGTGTCCACAATACTTTGCTTTCTTCTGAATCAAAGGTTTTTAAGCTGGGGTTCAATGTTTTAACATGCGGGTTTTTAACTTACTGCAAATTTGCTCTCTTAGGATTATTGTTCATTCACTGGAGATGTTGATTCTGTTAGATGACATATATTGACCCGTGTTTGGATGGAACAATCCTAGGAGCATGTTCTCATCACAATGCTAGCACATTCGGGAAGTGGTAGTAGTCAAGCAATTGAAGCTATTGCCCTCATCAAACTTTCTCCATTTTACAACCGGGTATGAATGAATTTCTCTCCCATGACCTGCAATAAAATAAATGAAATAAATAAAATTGTAGTCACTGTAAAACTTGTGTTTTTTGGCTTCATGAATATTGAAGTACTAAAAAACCACCACTAGCCTAGGTACCCAAGTTCACAAAATGTAGTGTAAGCAAATTTACAAACTTTTGTGCAAAAGATGATGCATTTTCTAGAGTCATAATTTCACTTGTTGGGTACAACTAGATTGGGTGTTGAAAATATGTGCCAAATATTTTTCGTTCTTTCTTTTACTCTGTTGATCTACTACATCAACTCATACTCTATCGTGTGCTGATCATTGTTATGTGAGCCATGTTTCTGTTTGAATCAGGAAATGCCATTCATGGCAGCTTTATCATTGACAATAACAACTCAAGTTTTGGGATACGGATGGGCTGGTCTTCTTCGCAAATACCTTGTGGTATATACATATGCTCTCTCTCTCTCTCTCTCTCTCTCTCACACACACACACGCACACACACACACACACAAGTCCTCTCTCCTTCCTCACTTTCTCCCAACCTTAAACCTTTTGTTTTTTTTTCCCCCTCAATTGTCCCCAAAAGTATTGAGAAGAAGGCAATGACATAAAATTATAAAAACACGGTGATCATTATTGAATGTGGAACAGACAAAAGTTACAACTTGATACAAAGTTAGGTAGTAGACAAAATGCGTTTCATAAGTAGAGTCAAAATGCATGAATAGGAGCCAACAATAGTGTTACTAAATCCAAATACTGCCTGACTGCATGGTCACACCTTCTACCCCAAAAAATCAAAATTCTCTTGAATCGGGAAGTTTTGAATGAATTTTTTTTTGGGCAACTTGTTATTGAATATGCTTAAATTAGAGTTGCCCTCAATGCATCACATGTTGAGTTTGAATTATGAGTATAGTAGTAGTTACATATTTTGATGACATTGAAGGTAACTTTGCAAAACTTCAAAAGCCATTGCACAATATAAGTTGAATCCTTATGATGTGTTTTGGATTAAACCAGTTGTAACTACAAGTTATAGGATGGAATTGCCATTTTTTTTCCCCCCCAAATTCTCAGAATTTTTTCAGAGAGTGAGAGAGTTTATGTATATTCAAGAAAATTGCTTGTCAACTCAACTCCTTAAAATGCTTTTCTAAGGATCTAATCTGCATGCTTTTTTGTCTTCTGGATATGTTTAATAGGAACCTGCAAATATGTGGTGGCCAGCAACTTTAGTTGACGTCTCTGTGTTCAGGTGTTGATTATCTTCTCCTTATGCCAATACAACAAAAATTGCAGTAAAAAAATCACAGCGCTCATCAGAGTGTATGTGACTCATGTTACAGTAGTTTTTACTCTGCATGTGCAATTTCTTACCAACGAAGAAAAATATAAATCATTAAGTAAAATCATCACCGCCTTTTGATCATGGCCAAATTATATTATCCGGGTTTCATTGTTTTTGTGGTAACAGGGCTTTACATGAGAAGGAAGATTCAAAGGGTGTTGGTAGGCTTCAGTTTTTTGCCATAGCTGCTGTTTGCAGTTTTGCATGGTATTTACTCCCCGGGTACATGTTCCTGACTATCACTTCTCTCTCCTGGATTTGCTGGACTTGGAAAGACTCCATCCTGGCCCACCAACTTGGTTCCGGTATGTAAACAAAAAAACCCTTAAACCCTTAAACCCTAAACCCTAAACCCTGAACCTTGTCCATTGTTTCTGACTCTTCTGTGCAGAGAAGACTTAGTACTACTACTACTACTACACTCCGTAGCTGAACTCCCCTCTAAAATTAATTGCAGGTTTTGCAACCAGTTTTTTCAGAGTTCAGTTGTGTCTGTTGCCCAATGTGCTAATTTGGAGTTTTTCCCAAGTTCAAACTTTGCAAGAGAAGGAGAAAATTAACAAGCTTAATAATAATATCCCAGGCATCTTTCTCTCTCCCAGTATCAAAGACCCTAAACCCTAAACCCTACGTACCCATTGTATCAAAGTGGTTTGATGTGGGTTCCGATTTGGTAATAGATTTGGTAATGCAAATAAATTAGACAAATGAATGAATTAGCATCATGTGGGTGTGATTGGCTTTTTTCAGGTTCAACTGGATTGGGATTGATGGCATTTTCGTTGGATTGGGCAACAGCATCTGCAATTTTATCATCTCCATTATCAACTCCTTGGCCAACAATGGTGAATGTTTTTGTGGGTTTTCTTGTTGCTGCGTATATCATCACACCACTCCTCTATTGGGGAGATTTTTTCCATGCCCAGAGATTTCCTATCACCACCAACAAACTCTTCCTTTCGAATGGACAACGCTACAATGTTTCTGAGGTTAGACCCAAAAAAAAATCCCCCAAAACCCCAAAACCCAAAACCCAAAATAATAATCATAATAATAATAATAATAATTCCACCCATTGAACTTGACTTATATGCAAAACCCACAATTTTTTATGATATCTAAAATTGTGTTTTACATCCAACAATAACAACAACAACACAGCAAGCACACTTTGCAACAAGTAGTTCTAACAAGTATCAAGCTGAAACGACAATTTGCTGGAGGATCAATCTACTACTATCTGGATTAAGGAAGCTTGAAGGGGGCTTTTTTTTTCCTGCGACAAAATCGGCAAAATTAATTTTTTTTGAAATTAAATCAATGACTTGATGATGGGTGTTGTTGGGTTAGGTGGTTGCAAGAGATGGCCTGACATTGGACTTACACAAGTATGAGACATATGGAGCGCCTCATATGTCAGCCTTTTATGCAGTTCTTCATTGGGGACTCTTATTCGCATCGATTGGCGCCACCATTGTGCATGTTTTACTCTGGCATGGCAAGACCATCTATCATCAATTCAAGAGAGCCTGTCAGTTCTCTCTCTCTCTCTCTCTCTCTCTCTCTCTCTCTGTGTCTTTGAAACCAAATTTTCTTTGCTCCTCATTAGGACTGCCTCTTAAGACTTGTGATTAAATTTTTTTCCATGTGCCCATGTCAAATTCACTTGATCCAGATTTAAATTCTTCTGTGTACATTTTATCAGTTTTTTTTGTCGTTTTTCAGAAGTTGGGTTGGGGTCAGTAAATACATACAGAAAACGGGTCAGTTTCTAAAGTGCTACATTAACCATGAAGAAAAACCAGAGGGAGAAAAAGAAAAAACAATAACTATATTATGAACTTACAAGCTCTGCTGAATCGATTATTTCCTGGCAGCTGGGGAACACAAGCCAAGCATCCATACAAAGCTGATGCAAAGTTACAAGGACGTACCCGCATGCTGGTTTTGGGCAATCATGTTTGTGAGTACAGTAGCAGCAATGGTGATTGTACAAACATGGAAGCATATATTCCAGCTTCCTTGGTGGGGAGTATTAGTATGCGTGTTTCTCAATCTGTTCTTCACACTTCCAATCGGTGTGATTGCTGCAACTACAAACAGGGTATGTACACAACAACCCCCAAAAACTCACTTCACATCATTCCTTGATCACCCAAGTAATTTCTCAATCGTTGCAAGTTATACCTGTCTGGGGCAGTTTTTAAATGACAATTTACATGAACATATTTCCAATTGTTTGCAATTTGCATTGCAAGATCCGACACCCTTTTCAACTCATTTGATTATGTCTATGCCCAGTGCAGTAGCAATACAATTTAGAACAACTTGCCATGATTCCCATGATTTTTTCAAATGGGCAATACACAAACATATTTACAACTGTTTGCAGTTTTCATTACAGTATCTGATGTGCCTTTTTAGGGCATTTCACTACATTTATGCCCAATAGTAGGCGGTGCTTAGATTGAGAAAATCATACATTACACTAGATCAATGTTATTGAGATTTTGAAACAAATTGGGGATGTGTGGTTTGTCATTGTGGTTTGGTGTGTGGGTGGGGGAGTGTGGTGGGGGGGGATGGCAATGACAACAGTCAACAGGAATTGGACCATTGTGTGATATTGTCACAGGATTCATGTTTCCAGGTTACCCAATTGCCAATGTTTGCTTCCGTTTGTACTCATCAGAAGCAATTGTCCAAGGCTTGGCTTACTTACGTTGTAGCAAACTTGGACATTACATGAAGATTGCCCCTCGTGAACTTCTTGCGGTGCTGGTAAGTAATGTCCCCCAAAAACATTTTGCCAAATTGCTGTTTTAGTAGTGTGTACAATCAAAGTAAGTACTGATCGAAGTCTAGTAATTTGTGCACAATGTGTTGTTGTAATAAACCTGATCATGTTGTTGTGATCAAAACCCAGGCAAGTGCAAATTGCTTAGTTCTAATAAAACACAGCATGTCCAAAATGGCGAAGAAACAACACCCACATGCAAGTAGATAGAGATTCTCATGGATGTTTCAGACTTTGAATATATTATATAATTGCAGTTGTGTGGAGCTTTGCTTGGGGGATTGGTCAACTTGGCTTGCGCATATTGGTTGTTTGAGAGTGTTGAAAACATGTGCGTGGAATCTGGTGCATGGTCATGTCCCGTCACAAGTAACACATTTTCAGTCATCACATTATGGGGTCTGGTGGGATCCTCAAGACTATTGGATGCTTCCGGGGAGTACAAGAATCTGAATTGGTGCTTTCTAGTCGGTGCTCTTGCTCCCATCCCCTTTTGGGTCATTGCCAAATCCTCTTCCAAGCTCAAGGTTGTTAGCTCACTCTTTTTGTTTTTTTTGTTTTTTGGGTATTTTTTTCCGCAAGTCTTTTAGCAAAACTCATGGAACTTGCAATATTTCATGGTTTTGCTAAATCATGAAGTTGCAGTATTTTTTACTTCAAATTATTGCCTCCACAACTTTTTCATGAATTTTTTGTAGCCTGTGTTTTTTGGATCTTCAAATCCCGACAGACAAATAATGGCACTGGTGAACTAAACTCCTGAAATTTCACCTTTGCAGGTATACATGAAAGAAGTGAATCTGCCAGTGCTATTTGGAGCTGCAAATCATTGGCCACCAGCGACACCAGTGACATACAATTCCTGGTTCATTACCGGATGCATTTTCAATTGCTTTGTCTTCAAGCACCAAAGGCGTTGGTGGCAACGATACAACTACATATTGTCAGCAGGTCTCGACACTGGGGTGGCTTTTGCAGGTCCTCTCATCTTCCTCACCCTTCTCTACTTTGACAAAGAAGGACCAAAATGGTGGGGTAATCCAACCCATTATCTGGATCATTGTCCTTTGTCATACTGTCCAACAGCCAAAGGCATCAATGTCACTGCTCGATACCACTTCTGTCCAGTACATTAAGATCATGGAGTTCTCTCTCTCTCTCTCTCTCTCTCTCAGAGCAACCCATTCACAGTTTCCATCAAGAGAACAATTTTTTTTGTTATGAGTTCACACTACACAGATTGAATTTTCTCCACAGAGATTTGCATCAAATGTGCTTGAAATCTGCAATTTTAAATTCATTTTTGATATCAGATTTTCTTTTGTTGTGCTTCAAAATCTGCAGTTACACTCAGGTTTGAAATTGGATTTTTGTTAAATTGTACTTCAAATCTGACCTTTTTATTTGAGGTTTGAAAGTGGATTTTTCTTTTTTGTGCTTCAAATCTGAATTTTTATTGAGGTTTGAATTGGGTTTCTTTTTGTGCATGAAAACTTGGTTTTTATCAGAGGTTTGAATTGGGTTTCTTTTGTGCTTTTGAAAATCTGCTTTTTTATTGTATAACTGCACGTAAATCTGCACAGACTGTACATTTTGTAAAGATCAGACATCAAGGTGAGAATGTGCTAGTATTCTGACTTCTGATTTGCACAAAATCGCAGATGAATTTTTTTTGCCTCCACATACCAATTTCAAAACCACCCAATACCCACAAATGTGTACTTTGAGTACTGCAATGATCGGTAGTATTCAACAGAAGCAGCAATGCTCATCATGGTCAACTATGAAAACTACATACAGTTAGTTGCCTCAGAATGGGAGGGTGTTTTGGTTATTCATTAGGCAATGAATTCATACATTTGATCTCAATGGACACACAATACCACCGCTCAAATTCCATACTCTGTGCCAGCTTTCCAACAAATTAGCACCTGAATCCCTGAACACGAGAAGTTTTGAATGCGTGAAGAAATTCCACTAGAGTGTTTCAGGTTTTACTGCATCCATGCAATATAGTATTATGCATATAAGGGAGATTGGATTTTATGCTGAATTTTTTGTCATGTGGAAGGCATGACCTCAGAAGGCTGGAGCCAGCTTTGGAAGAAGGACTGGTGTCTGGGAAGTTTGCATCAAAACCATCTGAGCTGAGCTTCTTCTTGAATATAATAAAAAAGACATGATTTTTCACAGAAGGATTTGGGCATGATGTGTTTGAAGAAGATTGCTTTCTCTTAATGCTGGCTGCTTCCTGCACTTCCAGCCACCATAAATGTTTCTAGCCCTAAATTTTGTATGTAGTGAAATGCGAAAAAAAAACTTTTCATGGATCCAAAAACTACCAAACTTCACCAAAAAACAAAAAAGGAGCTCAAAAACTATGCACCTGATGATGTATAGCATTTGATCCAACTAGTCTTGAGCAAATGCATTCCTATGTGTATTGTGTATTCTCTTGAACATGTTTAGAATGAAAGAAATTGCATATTCTTTGAACATGTAAATTGGATAATGAACTTGTTAGTGATGATCTCATAGACACGAACCACTTGACATGACTCAAGAGCATTTCAATGGATGTTAAATTCAATGACAAAATCACAACCAAAAAAACAAAGGAATCCCTTTTTGAAAACTTACATATATTGATGAACTTAGAAACCCTAAACCCTAAACTTCACACCCATATGTTTTTGTGTGATGTGCCCACTATTCAAGGGACTTTTGTTAAACAATTTTTTTAAAATTGTGGATGAAAATGTGAATGATGATCAAAGTATAGAAAAATTGGTGTTTTGAATCAATTTCATCCATGAACAAGCAATGTTGAATGAATTTTGATCGTTTTATGAATGAAAAATGGTACATTCGTAAATGAACTTCATTTGGGAATGACAAGCTAAACGATGACAAACCTTCAATTACCACCCCATCCTCTAACATTTCATATGCAATGATCATGTTATTGTTACTATATCAACATCGATCATTGGCACAACTTAGTCATGCCCATTACTAGATAGAAACAAAGGACAAAAAAAAAAAACATGCACATGCTAAAGCCAAGAGAAATCCCCCATGCCACACATGATGATGGTTTGACTAGCCCATCCAAAACATCCAAAGGACCTTGAAAAAGGGAACAAACATCAAACACCCACCCTTATGTTGTTCACTTGGGCTTCGTGTTGCTACACACTACCAACTACAATTTTCTTTCTTATTATGTTCTCATATGATTATCAATAATTCATCATTATTATTTATGTCAATGTCAAATTTCATTTTTAATTAATATAAATATCATACACATGAAAAGGCATATGTTAATATGCCTTTTCATATCCATGTTGGTGAGTAAGGATAGGGTGTGAAATAGTTATATTTGGAAATGTTTTGAAATTGTCTAGGGATGACCATATGAAAGGTTATGCAAAATCAATAAAGAGCCTATGAATTTTTTTTAAAAAATCACCTCTATACCAATTCCTCAAAATTCTCATAATTGAAATAATGCTAGGTAAGTTGTTTTTTTCTTTTTTCTTTTTTTTCTTTTCAATTTTGTGATATCGAATTTTATTTTATTTTCTTGAATTTGTGCTTGAAAAAATGAAAAAAAATTCCGGGAAAAAAAAAACTTAATGCTGGGGCTTTTTAATTTTATGCCACATATTGGGTTAGCCATTGACATCAAAATTTACTTACTTACATAAGGTAATTAACTAGGTAATATGAGGTGGTAGTAGCCACCAAATGCCACTGTTCACACCTACTTTACACAATAACCAATTACGTCCCCTACCTACGTATGGAACACACTTTTACATAGGAAATGGTATCTTGCCTTTCCGCACGGGCTGGAGACATTCCTAGGTGGAATGGGCATTACCAGGCCTGTTCCACCTAGAAGGTAATCAAGTTCTCTTACCACCCTAGTGGGCTGGACACATTCCTCGTTGGAATGGGCTCTACTAGGCCTGTTCCATAGTACATAATCAAGCTACAAAGTCTTAGTCTCATACTATTTAGGGCTTAGGATTATCCTTTGTATTAGTTGGGCTTAATCCCAAGTCTTTGTGTTTACATACCTTGCCCTCCTAGGGTTAGTTTCCTCATTAGATAATTAATCCTTTAAATAATGCAATGAATTTTGTTGGAAATTAATATGAAGTTGAGGTATTGAAAACTTTCATAACTATGGTAGGTTATATGATCCCAAAAAATAATTTATTTGTTCTCGGGGAGTTATGAAGAGTCTATTATGGTTTCATGCAATGTATGTAATGGTGTAATTATCTAATTCAAAACAATTAATATGTTTTTATATTTCACTATTATTATTATTATTATTATTATTAAAAATAATAATTTAAATACCTTTTCAAAACCTCCATCACAATAGTAATATTATATGGTAATACAATGAAGGTAACCTAATACACAAAATATCATCACATAGTTGGGCTCCATGAAGCATAGTTTCAACTAGTTTTGATCTCTGTGCTTTACTAATTTAAATCAATTGTGGACTATGAGCACAACGTGAACAAAAAAAATTCAACTCTTATATATCTCATATTGTGAAATTCAATAGGTAACTATTTATGAAATTCCAATGTCAATGAATGTACATAAATTTCTCATTTATGATATTAAAATATTCAAAGAAGTTCAAAGTCACTCTTTTGTGAAATTCATATATCAAAATGAGAGGTGATGCCCACATATGGCATTTTGTAACCTACACATAGATTGTAAAATATATATATATATATAAAGGATAGTTGAAGTTTTTTCACAATTGCCCATGAATTCATATGTGAAAATGTTTTTTTTTAATCAAATTTGACAAAATGAAACCAAGTGGGGATTTTCTTGTGTTGAACCCAATATATTACCAATTAGTGGATATTTTAAACTACAAATTTTGCCATCTCAAACCACATTCTAACTCTTTTTGAGAGTCTTATTTTACAAAATAATTTTTTTTGGGAGCTTTTTCAAAGCAAATCATTGTAATTGAATTTGTGTGCATTGTTTTTGGTAGTGATGATGATAAAAATAGGTTTTGATTTGAACCTCTTTACCAAAGGACTTGCCACCATGCCAACAAAAGATTTTTAATCAATTGTAACACCCATGAAAATCATTTATATCCAAATTAAAAATTATTTGTAGTTACATTATTATTTAATTTGTTTAACTTGTGTGTAATTAACATGCAACTAATGGTGTTGTAAAAATGAACACATGTCATAAAAATAATGGTTTAGTTTAATACATTAGTGGTAGTAGGCTACTCTAGCTAACCTATTCTACGATATCAGCTAGAATAATGATAATTATATGTATAATATTATAATTTATTATGTTATTACTTATTACATATAATTATTTATAATATATAATATAGTTAGTAAATATATAAATTATGTTAGTATAACATTTAGCTATTAGGTAGTAGTTGCAATTAGGATGCAATCAAATTTTTTGTCTCATATTGTTTGTTTTATCGTTTAAGTTTGTAAAATATATAATTATGTGCATTAAAAATATTTCTTAAAATGACATTTGGGGTGAACCAATAAAAAAGGTTTGGCCCTAAAAATTAAATCCAAAATAAAACAAGATTATCCCAAATTACTTACCTATTTAGCCATAATTAAGCCTACCTACCCACCTAACTTAGGCAACCTACCTACCTACCTACCTAGGCCTACTTATATTCCACGTGCCAACATCTTATCAGGCGTACATTGGACAATCTAAATATAATTGATTTAATTAATTAAATATCAAATTAAACTTTAACTTGCCATGTGTCATGAAATAATTGGCCAAAACCATATACATGTGTCATAATACAAAAGGGGTTCATTTTAGTTGCATAAGTTGCATTTCATATATACGACTAACCTTCAATGAATAAAATGGATGAAAATGTATAATGATATACCATATACACATGTCAAATATAGAATGTCACATGCAACAAAAAATCAAATGTGACTTGTTTTTAAGCAATTACAACAATTTTCAATTGCAAATGTGTTGTTTACAATTGAAAATCAATTGCAAATGACAATTGCAAAATATTGAATTTTTACTAGTGCGTTGATTTTGTTTGTTGATTTGAATAATCAATTTATATTATTCACCTCTTGCCCTCAATCAACAAACTTACCACTATCACAACAAAAAAAGAAATCTCTACATAGTTGAAGATCACAAACATTTTTATTAATTTGGTATTAAAACTAAGGAATTTGATTACTTACTTTCTCAATAATGTCACATTTCCTTTTTTCCTTGTGAATTACAAATTTCATGATCTCATTGTTTGATATATCATTAGTGTTTTTTTTTTTTTCACTTTTGTGATGTAGTAGGTGGTGACCATCCATAAGCCAATTTAACACAATTTGGCTATTAAAATTGTGGAAGGAAAAAAAAAATTATATATTTTTGGCTACCTACTTGAACCATGTATAAAAAAACAGCAAATTTCTAGATTTTTTTTTCAAAAAATCTGAAATTTAGGACAATTTTTATTTCCAAATTTCACAACAATATGAAATTTCGCACCCCCAACAAAAAGGTTGTGTTTCGTAGTGAAAAATATGACCAAAATAATGTCAAAATTTCCAAAATTGAATTGAACATAATTTTTATTTTTATTTTTTTGGATTTGGTAGTGTCGATGTTTTATTGAAATTTTAATTAAATTGAATTTTACCAAATTATGAAAATACACATGTTAATTTGCCTTTTTGAATATCCATGTAAGTAAGTGGGTTGGTGAAAGGAATGAGGTAGTTAAACATAGAATTTCATACGGAATGTTTCCATAACTATCATGTTGACGACCATATTATGGGACTCTGTATTTGTTTCACATATATTCACTCAAATTTTCATCATCACTATAATAAAAATGTGTTCAACATTTAAATGTTGAAACATTATTACAAAATGGTAAGCACTTTTACATTATTATTTTAAGTACAAATTACAAATTATAAAATTTTACATATTAATTCTAGTGATGAGTAATCAAAATTGGTATATGGGGGAATTTTTTGGGAATCTTTCATATGGTTGTCCATGGACCATTCCAAAGACAATTTCAAAAATAACTATTTGATTTTTACTTCATTTTTTAAAAATAACTATTTCCTTTTCTTATGAACTTTCTTAATAACTATTTTTCACCTTTTCTTAATAAATATCTTCATTTTATAACTACCTCATTTCTTTTCCTTTATCCACCAACATGGATATGAAAAATAAATAAATTAACATGTGTCTTGTCATGTCCATAAAATTTATATTAATTTAGATTAAATTTGACATCACTATTACAAAATGTGGGTGCAATTCATTAGTCCCTATTCATTAGACAAATGAATTCATTGCTTCTTCACCAGTCCTTGTTCACTCCAACCAATGAATTCACTCAAAGTCTAGTGAAATCACTTGGCATTCAGGGACACCTTTTGTTGTAGTGCATTGACATAAATAATGATGAATTATTGGGAAAAAAAATGAAAAGATAAGGAAAAAAAAAAATAGTTGATTGTCATTGGTAGTGTGTAGCTCAAATTGTCAATCAAATTGTCAAACGTCATTGAAAATTTTACATATATATATATATATATATATATATATATATATATATATATATATATATATATTCTCTATGTATATAATATTTACTAATTTTTTTTATG
>Ga0116227_10012226_pt1 | contig 14079 bp, 8 predicted proteins | sample S1TSphgellanicum_FD_89693 | JGI IMG/M metagenome (GOLD analysis project Ga0116227, IMG submission 89693) | Host-associated microbial communities from peat moss isolated from Minnesota, USA - S1T2_Fb - Sphagnum magellanicum MG | ecosystem: Host-associated > Plants > Peat moss > Unclassified... | reverse complement strand
GAGTGGACTGGGGATCCCTGCCTTCCGGTTCCTCACAGTTGGGTCACATGCAGCGCACTTGGCAATCCATCTCCTTCAATTCAAGCAGTGTAAGTATTTGCTGTCAGCCTTTATGATAATTCAAATTCATGGGCAGGTGTACAAGTTAGAAAGTACAGGCCATTTTATGTAAGGTTCCTGACCAGTGTTGTTTCTTTCTAGGTACTTTGTCAACTATTTTTAGACCTCAAGATCCCTTATGTGCTGGTTGCATGCAGTTGAAATAGCAGTTGACCTTAAGAATCTTAGGGTAAAGGGTGAAATCTCTCCAAAGTGACAATTACATGGTTCTCAAGCCCAACCCTGACAAGTTTTTCCTGATTTCATCCTAGGTGTTGTTTTTCATGCACCGTCTCTGTCGGTTGACTGCAACTTCCCTGCTGCAGTGTTTCTGATAGAGACATCATACTGCATATCGCTTCTTTAGATTGGGGCCAAATTTCGCTGGGTAGAAGGAACCATCAGCCTCACGGGGGTGGGCCATCTTCTGTTTTCCCTTGTTGGGGTCCTGCCTGCCTTGCAATCTCAATTCTGATTTGCTACTTGTCCTTGGAAATTGATTAATTCTGTTGTACATCCTCAGTAGCAAAACTAGGGTTAGCATCTATTTGGGTAGAATTTTTCCCTCTAATTTCTTCTTCATGTATTCTTTTTTTGATTGGAACAAAGTTTCGCAAGTTTACATTCTCTACATGGGTTAGGGTTTAGGTTATGTTACTCATATTTTGGACACAGCATCAAAGTAGGAAGGTAAAACAATCCCGTTTTCCATGATGGCATGTCAAATCCATTTCAGGAATGCCCACCACCAAGACACAAATTGCTAAAAGTTTTTGTATCCCTCCACCATTGCTTTTGAATTTTCAAATTGTTGAGCTGAACGCCCTCCATTTCTCCTACAAATGTTTACTAATAGTGAAATCACAGGGGAAAGCGATGGCTCATTTCTACTTGGCCTCATTCTTCCATGACCTAGCTTTGACACTTAACTATTGTGTCATCTGACGAAGTTGGACACTGTGGCGATGGTCAACAGGAATCTCTCAACTTACAATATAACAGGACCCATTTCTCTCAGCTTTGGCAATCTTCTCAATCTTAACTCATTGTAAGTACCCTTCACTGGCAGATGGCTAAGGCGGGATCTGCTCTATTACATCTAGCTAGGCCTTTACGCTAACAGAGGCTGGATTAGGGAGTAGCTGTAAACATAATTCAAACCCCATAATTTTGTTTCAACTTAATCATTTAATCTTGTGGTTTCACTTTGGATGATTACTTAGGGTTTATTAAGTAGACTATTCCATATATGTTTTCAACAACTTCATTCAGACTTGATTTGTGGTGGTGCAATGTCAGCCTATTACTTTGAATAACTCATATTTTAGGGGATACATATCTCCAGAGTATGCAACACTTGGCCAACTCACCCCAAAGGGGCCAAAGGGGGATGTCTATAGCTTTGGGATTTTGCTACTTGAGATTGTCAGTGGTTGCAAGAATATTGACACCACCTTAGAATCTGAAAAAGTCTACCTTGTCAAATGGGTATGTATGTTGATAAAACCCAATCCTAATTTTTTGTATCTCAATTCTTCTTTTAGGTTGGAAATCTATCTCTTTCCCATTTTGTGATTTTCTTGACCTAACATTGTGGTGGACTCAATCTTTGTATTTATCTATTTGATGTGCTTGCAACTATAATTCAAATATTTATGAAAACTTTGTTTTATAGTTTTAATATTTTAATCTTATTAATAATTTGAATTGATGTGAATCATTATTTTAGGAAACCTTTCTTCTAAATCACTATTGTGAAACCTATTGCAGGCATGGTCTCTGTATGAAACAAATATGTTGACCAATTTAGTTGATCAAGACTTGGACATCACCATTTCGGAAAATGAAATGAAACGAGTGATCTTTGTGGCACTTTTATGTGTGCAAATTGATTTAACCAGACGTCCGATGATGTCACATGCGTTGGCTATGCTTCAAGGTGAAATGGAAATTAATATCCATCTTATGGAACATGAACTCCATGAGTCAAATTATGAATTTCAATCCATTTTACATGATGAAACCATTGTACCACTATGCGAGTACATGTCAACTAACAATGGCAATAGTTTGTTTTCGAATCATGTCCCAAATAGTAATGTTGAAATTGAACTTAGTGATCGACACCCAAGATAAATTGTGTAGTTTTGTTGAATCCAACTTACAAAAAATGAATTTGCAATGAGTTCAAATATTGTTGAATTAAGGATCCATTCAATCCTTTCATTTAATACATGACTTTTTCATATAGATAATTAATGTTATTTGTGTTTTCATTTTTCTTTAGATGTTGATAAAAAATTTGTGTGATGTTTGAAAAGCCATCAAATGGAAACTTGCCTTGTGAATTGGTCCAAAGGTAATGCACTTAGCATAATTTGTAGAGATGGATATTCTTTTTCAAATGAAAAATATTGTGCATAAATGCAATATATCAATTTACACACATGACAAAGGGTCAAATATGTGTTCATATCATTCAGTGTGTAGTATGTACACAACTTCTGAATTTTTATCATCAATGAAAATAAGTGTCAATTCTTATAGATGAATATTTTGATTATGCAAAGTTATATGATTATTGTATACTATTCGTTTTTAATTCTTAAAAATTATCTAAATGATCTCCTATTCAAAACTTTAGAATTTTATTATTCATGAATTGTAAAATTCTTAGTTTTTACTATTTTCAAATTAGCCAAATTTGCATTCTGGAAATGGATCACTATTTTTAATGGCATCACAATTCACCATACATCTAAGATTTTTTAATTCATAACCTTTTGAAAATCTCAAATTTTTCTCAAGTTCCATATCACACTTTAGATAACAAATATATGTTCATCAAATGAACATATTTTCAATATAAATTTCTAATCACATCAATACCTATCCACAATTTGGCCTTTAATATACCTTTTTTTTTCCTTTCTGTGTCAAATGCCTGAAATAGAATGCACCTACCCATTGAAATTCATATTCCTTTTGTGATAGGTGATCCAAACTTTGTAGGTTTTACTTATGATGTTACATAATTAAGCATGACTTACATTTGTGAATAAGTAGGTCAATCATTGTGTATGGTTTTGGAGATGAATATGTAAAGATGGTTGTTAAGGAACGAACTTGCTTGTTCCATTGGACTGAATCATTTCATACACATACAAAACAATTGATTGCACTAGAGTTACAAAAATGACACAAAGCTTTATGTTTCAAATACAAAAACACAACATCTTTGGAAGAAGCAGATGTTCAATATGTTGCAATTTAGTGTTGGTGGTATTTTTTAAGGGTTACTCTTGAAAGTGCAATTCACAAGCTCAATAATTGGTTGGCTTTCACTTTTATGTGAGACAATGGGGGGGCTTCATGCTACATGTGAGATACCTTGACTTTCTTTTGTTATTTGTTTATTCTTTTTTATGATGCCAATATCTGATTGTCTTTCTTTACAAATGATTGTAGAAGTTTAGCTTGGAGGAGCTTGCCAACATGCTAACTTGTAACCTGTCAGAATTAGTCCATAATATTTAATTGCAATAGTTTAAGAAAAGGGGTGGATGCCTTTTCACTGTGACTTTTGATGATTATGTTTGTGCATTCAAAAAAAGTGCATCATATAGGGTATATTTGAATGGTGGAAAATGTGGAAAAGGTTAGAATTCTACCTCTCTTTATGATTCCTTGCTTTGTACCTAAAAATTGAAAAAATTTGCACCCAATGATAATATTGAAACTTTTTGAACTTCTAGTTGTAAAGTTGAATAATTACAGACCTTCCTATTTGTTCATTTGAATCTTGTTTTTCTTCCTGCTTTAGTTCTAATGTTTATTCTTTGACTATTATAAGGTGACTTTTGTGCTTTATAAGCTCTTGTGCCTTTTTTATTTATTGTTATGATTTCTTATTTGTGTTTATATATTTTTTGTGATTCATATACTCTTTGTTGTTCTAGCTCTAACTTGATTACTTCAAGATTTGATGTATGATGCTTTACTTGATGTCTAAAAATTGTTGATTGATTTAGTTCATATGCTTTGTAGATTTCTATGGAGTTGACAATCACATTACTTGACAATTCTAACATGCTGAGAAAATGGGGATGAACAAAATTGAAATGTATTGTTTGTATGCATGTTTAGAACCTTGTGAATTTGCTATTATTGTTTAGGCGAAAATGCAACCAAGGGAAAACTGGGGGAATTTGGAAGTTTTGTTTCTTTTAATGTCTTGATTGAAAATCCATGGGATTTTTACAAAACTTAAGTTTAGATGTCCTTTTGTGCAATATAACATAATTAGGTTGTTCATATTTATGGTTAGTGTTGTGTTGTTTAATGTGGCACATGGATGCCATCAACAAACCTTGTTTCTCCAACCCAAACTTGGGATTTCATAAGACCATTTAAGCTCATCCCTTAAACCAAACACTTCAAGGTCCAAACATGCTATGAAGACCCACACTTGCCTCCTTGGTGCTTTGCTTAATGACTGCTTATTTCAAAATATTCCCAAAATATCTTAAGGATATTCCATTTGTAAGTTTAACAAAATCTTTAAAAACTCTTTTTGATTCACAAATATGTTACATTATACTATCATAATAAAGTTTGATTTATATATTGTCCTTGAAATATGTCATTCAAAGTCCATTAAGGAATCATTACACTATTAAAACAATACTTTTGAATATTCAATATTCATTTGATTGTTTCAAACTTTTTGAAGTGTTTCCATAATATATTAGAAACATTGTTGTATATGTTTACCAAACATTTTAAATATTGATTTAACTTAACACCTTAAAAAGCGTAAAATTAAGCAATTGTTACACCTAAAGTGGGTTTTAGTAATGGGTTTGGACCTTTAAAACAATGCCTTGTTTGCCTCCTGTTTATTGGGATGTGTTCTCATTTTACTGGCCATTCTAAAGCCTATCACCAAATTCTATTTTACTAACCCAAACATGCAATTTGGTAAATGAACCCATGGCACTCCCAAAACCAAACACAAAAGGATACCCTCTTGTGCTTGTTGATATTCTATTATTATAAATTTTTTGGTCATCTCACCACCCATCACCAAATACTTGTACATTTTAAAGTGGCAAGGTGTGCAAATATGACTAAATTTATGCCTATCACTGAACATAAAAATCACATCTTGATCATATGCAAGAAATTTTTAAAACATAATTCTTCATATTTAAACATTTGGTCATAGGCAAAATCTAAAATGTCCATACAATTGTGTATGTTTTATAAACCAACAACCCCTAGCACTAAATGGGTGTTTGGTTGTAGGCCTGTGTTGGGTGATAGGCCTCTCTACCCTAATAAGAGGCATGAAACAAACCGAATAAACACGTGCAACACCCTTTTCTCATGAACTAAAAAAAAACCACCCCATAACATGTAACAAAAATAAGGAAACAATAGAGATATCCGTAAGTCAGGAAAAGACAGGGTGAGGACCCGGAGTTTGGTCATACACACGGTGAGATAAAAAAAAAACCTGCAGAAAAGTACTATCAACGGAGGGTGAAACTTAGAAAACCACCAATTTTTTATGGTTTTCTGAGTTTCACCCTGTCTTTCTTTTTTCCTGAGCGTCTCCACTGTTGCTACATAGATTTTCACTGCTCCTACCTGTACAACTACGATAATTCCTCTCGAACCTTGTGCATTAAATGCTGAGATTCAGCATTTCGCATTGAGTTTCAGCATTTCATACTGAGATTTCCTTACTTTACGGACACCACTAAAAGAGGGGTTAAGGGGTGAGAGACAGGGTGAAGACAGGGTGAATTTACAGATTTCTTTAATGCACACCTTGTTATATTCAACAAACACAAGCACTTCACTACCTCAACTACCTCCTTCCGTGAAAAAAATCTCTGTAATGAAACAACAAACAAAGCAAATATTTCCTCCATTGCAACAACACAAGTGCAAAACTTTGCTAACCCATACCCAACCTCACTGTTGTCACAACAAAAGTGCAAACACAAGTTCTCAAAATTCATTCTCCAGACCCGCTGCCAACACCTTAAACCCTAACACAACAAAAGATAAAAACCTAGCTGACCAGAACCCCAAGCCCAATCTTTAAAATTTACATAATACCCCAATGTGAAAGCAGTTCAATCATTCCCAACACTAAACCAGTATGAAACTGACCTTCCACAGAAATTTTTTACAAAAAAGTCAAAACAGTGTGAAAAGTGACATTTCAATGTCCCCAATTCGACAGTCCCTGTTCGATGTGGACAAAGAGTGTGGACACTTGCAACATCAACTCCACTTTTTTGCTGATATCAAGCCTGGAATATAGTTAGAGATCCATAACATTCTCAAATGGAGGCTGTTGGGCGCCAGTTTCGGCAAAGGAACGAAATCTATGAATAGGTAGGTCCACACAAAAGGATAAGAACAAAAAGGATTAAAAAGAATGAGATCAAATTATTTTTCTCACCCAAATCATAAATGGGTTTTCACAGAGTTGCAACCACGCTCTGGATGAATCTCACTTAGGCCTTCCTTCCTTCTCACTTTCCATTAAATTTAAGTACTAAAGTTATTCATAATGTCAAGCAATTAGGGGGCGAGAATGATCAGTTTTGGCATAATTGGGAATGAAAATGCCTACAAAAGCACTATGTGAAAGGTTACTTAGACACTTTGAATACCTACGGCTGAAAGTGATAAGAGAATGAACACACCCTCTCTAAGAGCTTAAAGGTTTGCTCCTTGGCCCATCTACCCTACATATTGAAAAAAAAAGAGAAAAAAAACTCTTGCATGTACCTATCACATGAACTGATGTGGGAGGGGGGGGGGATGTTTATTAAATAGTAGCCCCAATTTATGGCTAAACTCAAATTGGGGAGATTAGAGCTCATTCAAACCATGGCCCAATGTCAACACAAAACATTAGTGCCCAAGAGCCAATGAAATTGGCACCCTTTCTGGCTACCCTCAAATTGCAGATAAAAATAGAGACTAAAGAGTCAAACTATGGCCCAAAGATAAGGTGACTTTACCAGACAACACAAAACAACACCAAATTATTTTGGCTCACCTGCTTTCTGGCTAGACTCAAATTGCAGATAAAAACAGATATTAAAACCTCAAAATATGGCCCAAAAACAAGATGACTGTATAGATAACATGAAACAGTATTCAATTTCGCTCACTTTCCACCTACAGTCAAATTGCAAATGAAAACAAAGATTAGAGGGTCAAACTACAGCTGAAAGAAATGGTTGCTATGCAGGTGTCAATAAACAGTACTCAATGTTGCGCTTTACCTTTTTTTTCCCCCTCGCCCCTGATCCCAAAGTTTTTAGGGGAACTCCTACCTACCACACTCTTCCTACCAACCCACCTACCTCCCTCATCCTGCCGACCGCTCCCTACCCACCTCCTCTTGCTCTCACCTCCATTGCTAGAGCTTAAATAGCTCATAGCTTCGATTAGGGTTCAAGGTCCAGAACTTAGGAATGTGGAGACACATTGAGCTTTAGGAGCGCAAAGGCAAGAGGAGCTTCAAGGTGGTGGTAGAAGTGGGAGTTTGAAGGTAAGCTCCATTCTCCTTCTTTTTTTATTTTTTGTGTCTTTTTTTCAGCAAAGAGGACGAATGTCATCCTCTTCTTCTCTTCTACTATTCTTGCCTAGAGAGATGACAATGAATTGGGGGCTTGTCGTTGTCCTCTTGTTATGGTCTCTTATTGCGAAGAAGACAACGATGGCACATGTTGTTATCATCTTCTTGTTTTGCTCTTCTATTATGAAGAAGACAATGACAACATTGTCATCATCTTTTTTTTTTTAATGTTGTATTGCAGGTATGAAGAGGATGATGAGCCTAGTTCGTCTTCTTCTCCTTATGGTCTTTTGTTGTGAAGAAGACAATGACAACACACATAATTGTCATCTTTTTCTTTTGCTCCTCTATTACAAAGAAGAAGATGATGACATCATCATCATCATCATCATCATCATCATCTTCTTATTGTTGTATTGTAGGTGTGTAGAGGATGATGAACCTAGCTTGTCATCTTTTTTGTTGTTTTGCAAGCATGAAAAAACAATGATGAATAGCTACAATGCTTGTTGTTCATGTGGTGTGGTTTCACATGAGCAAAAAAACAACGACAAGTAATTACATTGTTTATCATTGTGGCGTGGTTTTGTAAGTGTGAAAAAAAGTTATGTTGTTTTAAGCACTAAAAGGACGACAAACAACAATTTGACTATTATTGTTAGTGCTGGTGTTATGTTAGTGGGTAGATGCAAGTTATGGTGGCTCATTTTTGTGACAAAACAATATTTTTTCTCTAGGTACCCATTATTCAAATGCTTGTGGTGATTAATATATCCTTAGATCTATTAATAGAACTTGAATATAAATTAACAACTTTATTATGAAAAGAATTGTGTGGTTATTTATTGATAAAAAAATTGTTTGTTAATAGTAATGGACTTTTGAAAAAAAAAAATATGGATTAGTCATTTGACTAGAACATCACAAAATGAAAAAAATTACATTTATTCACATTCCAAATTTGTTATTAAGATTCAATATATAATGTAATACAAGATGATAAACTCATATGAAAAATCTTTTTTTTGAAAACCTTAATTGTTTAATAATTAGGGATTTTTGAAGGGTTAAAATTTGACCATATTTCATAAATCCATATGAGTTGCAATTTTTATTTGTTTTTCCAAAAAAGAAACCCAAAAACATATTTTTTGAAAGTTTCAGATGGGGCATTATTCCTTTGGACTTTATAAGTTTTTCTTTTAGGACTTCCAAATTAAAAAACGACATCAATTACATCAAATACCAATTTTCATATAGATTTGGGAAGGTTTGTAAGTGATTACACATGTATTATTCAAATATTAATATACTAAAATTTTAAAAAGTAACAACCATGTCCATTTGAATCATTTAAAACAATTTTGTATGGATTTATAAAGAGTGTATTTTCTGTCATTTTTGAGCCGTAATACCATGCATTCACTTTAGAGCTAACACTATTACAAAAGTGGGGTGTAATTCATTAGTTTAAATCACTTTAGGACCTTAAAAGTGAAATAAATTCATTGCATTTTACTGATTTCACCTTGGTGAAAGTTATTTCACTATAATATCACTATGTAAACATCATGTTTCATTACTAGATAACATAATTCATTATTATAATTTATTGTAGTAAATAAGTTTATTTCTATGTTTTTTTAAAATATTTTATATGTGCTACTTTATGATATGTTTTATATTATTTTAAGCTACTTTAATTATTCAACTAACCTTAAAGTTATACCTTAGGTTATTTTATTTAAAGTTAATATATGTTATTTCAAATTATATTTTAAATTAATCAAGGTCATTTTACTTTATGTTATTATAAAAAATTTTATCCTAAGTATAATAACTTAAAATAATTTAAAATAAAATATAATGACCTAAGGTAAAATAACTTAGAATTGAAAAAAACAACCTATGAAAAAATATATATATACCCCATAATATAATAACTACTAATAGCCTATGATATTATAACATAGAATATCGAATAATAATTTATAATAAAATAATCACCAATTGTCATAATATAACATATAATTACCAACAATAACTTATAATATAGTAACCACCAAATAACCATGAATAAAATAACCACCAATATCCATTAATAAAATAACAACCAATAACCATGAATAGAATAATTATTAATAGCCACCAATAACCATTAATATAATAATTATTAATAAACACTAATATCCACCAATAAAATAGTCACCAATAGCCATTAATAAAATAACCACCAATAGCCATTAATAGAATAACCACCAATAGCCCCAATAAAAGAACAATCAATAGCCATATCTTATAATTACTTAGGATCGCCAAAAACAATTTAAGGTGAAATAATTTATAATAGACAAAAATAACTTAAGATGAAATAACTTACGATAACTTAAAATTACCAATAATAACATAAGGTAAAATAACGTTCAACAGCCAAAAATAATTTAAAATAACCAAAATTGACTTAAGGTGAAATAATAAAAAATAGCCAAAAATAATTTAGAATAACCATGAATAGTCGTAAATAATATAAGGTGAAATAATTTAAATTAATGAAAAATAGCTATATAATAATTGAAAGTAGTTTAACATAGGTAGTATTATTATATTAACAAAAATCGTATCCATTTATTAAACATTTCCTTTTTCAAAAAAATGGTCATTGAAATGTTATTGAATAATGATATTCAACTTTTTTTTTGTTCAAGTGATTAAACACTTTCAAAAGGAAATAAATGTAATTATGTATATTATTGATTTTTTTTAAAAAGCAAATTCGAATCATTTCATTTGAATAAAATCTCAATAAGATATGCATTTTCAAAGTTTTTGTTTTTATAATGTTTGAAATGAAGTATTTGATAATTATAATGTAATGTAACATATTATCACAACAAGTGGGGTGGCTTGATGGTAGGGGTGTTTACCTCCATTCTAAAGGTCAAGGGATCAAACTTCATAGTAGTGTTGTGTGTGGTCAACAATGGTAAATTGACCGAATATTCTCTTATTTAGTTCCTTAAAATAGGTGCCTAAGTTAATTACGTGGCTTACTTACATAGGTTACATTTTTAACTTAGTTTAGGTAATAAAACATGTCAATAAATCATAGGCTAAAAAATCATGAAATTATCAATAATATTATATATTAAATAATTTAATTTTAATTAATTTCCATGTTGGTTAGTTGATTAACTAGCAAGTGAATGGCTTCATAAATTTTTATTTCACTTGAAAGTAACCTTGTTTCACTAGGTACTAATGAAACAATTCATTGTCTATAATAATTGGTCCTTGTTCATTAGGGGGTTAACCAATTTCACCAAGTAAAAATGTCCAAATTCATTCAAAATCTAGTGAAACCTAGAGTGAACTAGGACGCATTTTGGTGTAGTGTAGTGCTAATGCTAGTGTTAGTGTTGGTGTTAATGTTGGTGTAACATTTGTGTTGATGTTGGTGTTGATGTTAATGATAATGCTGGTGTTATGTTAATGTTGGCTGTTATTGTCAGTGTTAGTGCTAACTATGCTGGGGTTGGCATTAGTGTTGGTGTTAGTGTTGGCACTGGTGCTAATGTTGGTGTTGCATTGGTGTTTGTGTTAGCTAGTGTTAGTTATTGGTGTTGCATTGGTGTTCATGCTGACTAATGTTCGTTGTTGGTGTTAGTGTTAATGTTATGTTGGTGTTAGTTATGCTAGTGCTAATGTTGGTGTTGCGTTAGTGCTAATGTTATGTTGGTGTTAGTTATGCTAGTGCTAATGTTGGTGTTGCGTTAGTGCTAATGTTATGTTGGGGTTGATGATGGTGCTATGCTAGTGTTAATGTTATTGTTAGAGCTAAAGTTGGTGTTAGTTGTTGGTGTTAATGTTGATGTTGCATTAACGTTAGTTGCGTTAGTGATAATTACAATGGTGTTAGTTACATTATTGGTGTTATTTTATTTTGTTTTTGCTATAAATGTTTATTTCTATTTTTATGTTTTTTGTGTTTTTGTTAAATGCAAATTCAAAAGAGAACAAAAAATGGTACATCATATCAACAAGCCTTAGTTGAATCTATAGATGGCATGGGAAGTGTCATGAATGAAGGAGATTTGAAGGTAGGGGTGTTGGGATAACTAGTACAAATAAGTTTTGAAGATGTGGTTACATTGGTTCCAAATGAGATTGTTGAAGAGCAAGTGCAAGTGAATGTTGATGTTGGGGAAACATTTGCCATAGAGGTGGATTTGGAGAAAACTACTTTGATGATAGAATAACAAGAAAATGTAGTTCCTACTCTAATGTCGAAGCAAGAAAATGTGAATGAAGATGTTGAACTTCATGCACATATGGATGGAGGTGACATATTGAACTTCATTTATAATAATTTATTGCTCCACCCATCCTCTCAAAAGGAGAAGATGGGTGGGGTTTTTTTGGTCAAATTTTTGATTGCAATACCTTCATTAATTGTGGTCTTTAAACCTTTGCTCCACCTTCCTTTTCCATGTGAGAAGGTGAGCAGGGAATGTTTTTTGCTCAAAGTCTTTAGATAATACCTTAGGGCTTTGTAAATTGTATTTTTAAAAAAAAATTAGTTTCATTTTGTGTAATTTTGAACACTGGGTTCTTGCAATACCTTCATATTGTGTCAAGGGTTTTTGATCTTTGTGCAATACCTTTTCATGATCTTGTGTCTTTAATCTTTTATCTATTTGTGTAATGCCCTCACCTTTGTTTTTTGATCTTCGATCTCTTTATGCAATACTCTCATCCTTCCTCTTTTTTAAAAATCTTTTTGTGCAATACTTTCATCCAAAATTAGGTTAACTTTCATCTAAAACATTAATTCCCACATTAGGTTTTTTGTTTTTAGTATTTTGGTTTCAGATGTGGTTGCCCCTCCCCTGGTTACCCTAGAGGTGTATATTGGGCAAGGGATGGTGTAAACTTTACTTGTAAGGTCCATGGGTGTAATGTGATTTACATTTTCAAGTATAACTTGGTATGGCATTTATGAGTGTGACACAATGTGAATATGGAGCCGGGCAAGCCGGTATGCCCATCTATTTGGAAGGAAAGCCCAAGGCATTAAGATCATGTGGCCATGAATGTGCAAGTCTTGAACAACCCTTTAGCCTGGTTCCATCACAATGAGCAAAAGGCAATTGTAAAGGTTAGGAGGCATGCAAACTTAGAGTGGGATAGGCTCAAGGTTGCTTTGCAAGACACTTGAAGCTCCTAAGCCTGCACTTGTTAAGTTAATTTCTAGCCACATTTTTTAGCTTCTTGGCATGATTGCATGGGGTGTGGGGTCCATCCTCTTCAATGTGTAGGCCAAGGTAGAGTGATGAAGACCTTGTAGTTGGGCAAACCCATCCTTGGGTGGTACCACTAAAAATGTCACACCTTGATTTTCTTGGACCCATTGAACTTTGAAAATTCATAGGAAACATTTAAATAAACATTTTCATAAAATTTTTTTTTGAATACATTTATGAAGTTCTATATATTTTGAAATCTCAATATGTATCACAATGCATAGCCATATAAAAACTTAGAAGGAAAGTAATGCCCTCATAAAGGTATTTTGTAAACACCATGGGTTGAATTCACTATGAGAAAATCATGTCCATTGTAACTAATCTATTTAGTTGTAATCTAATTACAACAAACGCAATTTTCTCATTATGATTATTTTGGTTTGGGTTATCGAAGGGGTATTGTTCATGACTAGAACTATTCAATTCACATGCAATACACCTCTATAAATCCTTTGGGCTTTAGAACATATCTTTTGAAACATAGAAAGGTAATGCATAGAAATACAAAAACTTATAAGGAAAACAACTTATTAAAAAACTTGTAAACACCATGGGCTGAATTATTTTAGTTCAGGCTATTGAAGGGATAACACTCATGCCCAAAACTATTCAATTCACATGTAATACCCCTCTCAAGGTATCCCATAAATCCTTTGGGCTCCATAACATATCTTTTAAAACTTGGAGGGGTATTACATACCCCTAACAAAACCTAGGAGGAAAACAATACATGTATCATTTTGCGATAATATTGTAAACCATGAAACAAAAACATATTTAAAAAAATGTTTATTCCATGCTCATTATATCATGCCATACATATTGATTCAAATGAATGAAAGCATTACAAAGTTGGTCACATTGATGGTAGAAAGTTTTACTTGAACAAAATTATGGAGTTTAAATGCAATACCTGCATCATATTGAGATATTTTCTTTCACCATGAAACATAGGGTATAATTGCGCCCCACCTCCCACCCCGCCCCCCCAACCCAACCCACTTCTCAGAAACACCATAACAGCCATCCTTCAACGCAACTACACGAATTCCTTAACCCTCTTAAACT
>Ga0116227_10012225_pt1 | contig 14079 bp, 15 predicted proteins | sample S1TSphgellanicum_FD_89693 | JGI IMG/M metagenome (GOLD analysis project Ga0116227, IMG submission 89693) | Host-associated microbial communities from peat moss isolated from Minnesota, USA - S1T2_Fb - Sphagnum magellanicum MG | ecosystem: Host-associated > Plants > Peat moss > Unclassified... | reverse complement strand
CACGTCGGCCCGCAGGCCGAAGCGGGCGCGGATTTGCTCGCGTCGGGAGCAGGTCCATAGCAGCAGGAAGAGGCAGGCGCCTTCCAGCAGCGCCTCATAGATCTGGCTGGGATGGCGCGGCAGTTGCTGCGGGTCGCGCGGAAAGATCATCGCCCAGGGCAGGCTCGCCGGCGCCGGGCGGCCGTAAAGCTCGCCGTTGATGAAATTGGCGATGCGCCCGAGGCCGAGGCCGATGGGCGTCACGACCGCCATCCGGTCGGCGAAGCCCAGCAGCGGGATGTGCGAGCGCCGGCAAAACAGCATGACCGCGAATGTCACCCCCAGCATGCCGCCGTGAAAACTCATCCCGCCTGTCCATACGGCCGGAATTTGCAGCGGATGGCTGAGGTAGAAGCCGGGCTGATAGAACAGCACGTAGCCGAGGCGGCCGCCGAGCACGACGCCGAGCGTGGCCCAGGTGAGGAAATCGTCGGTCTGCTCCTGGGTCGCCACCACCGGCGCCAGGCGCACCAGGCGGCGCATGAGCTGCCAGCCGGTGACCAGCCCGACGATGTAGGCGATGGCGTACCAGCGGATTTGCAGCGGCCCCAGATGCAGCAGCACCGGGTCGAACTGCGGGAACATCAAGACCGGCAGCACTCTGGTTCCTAGCGGTAGGGGTTTTTCCCCGAAAGATAGTCCCGCACATACCGGGCGACACCTTCTTCCAGGCTGGCGAAGGGTGCCGCATAGCCTGCCGCGCGCAGCCGGTCGATGCGCGCCTGGGTGAAAGATTGGTAGTGTGGCCGGAGTGCGTCAGGCATATCGACGTACTCTATGCGTGGTTCAACGCCCACCGCGTTGCACACTGCATGCACGACATCCGTATAGGTGCGTGCCACGCCGGAGCCGACGTTGAACAGGCCGTTGACGGAGGGGGTATCGAGCAGCCAGAGCATGACGGCGACGGCATCGTCCACATAGACGAAGTCGCGCGCCTGGGCGCCGTCCGACAGGCCCGGCTGGCCGGAGCGGAACAGGGTCGCCGGGCGGCCGGCGGCAATGTCGTCGTATTTCAGTTTGACGACGGAAATCATGGCGCCTTTGTGATATTCGTTCGGGCCATAGACGTTGAAGAATTTCAGCCCCGCCCATTGCGGCGGCCGGGGCGCGCCGCGCTTGAGCATGTCCATCACCCGCTGGTCGAACACGTGCTTGGACCAGCCGTAGAGGGTCATCGGCTCAAGGTCGTCGAGGTGCGCGGGATCATCGTCGAACCCGTCCTCGCTATGGCCGTAGGTGCTGCCGGAGCTGGCATAGATGAAGCGCACGCCGCGCTGGGCGCACCATTCCCACAGCCGCAGGCTCAGCTCGACGTTCGTGCGCCAGACATGGTCGCCGTCGGTGGCCGTGGAGCGGCTTTCGGCGGCCATGTGGAAAACCATTTCGATGGGCGGGTGCAGGCTGAGCCAGTCGCCGAGGTCGCCAGGGTGCACCATGCGGGCTGGCGGGTGGCGGGCGATGTTGCGCCACTTGCCCTCGCTGCCGAGCATATCGACGATGGCGGTTTCGTACCCGCGGGCGAACAGGGCGGCCTGCAGGTTCGAGCCGAGGAAGCCGGCGCCGCCGGTGACTAAAATCATGAGTTGGGTCTATGCTGTGTCGGACGCCGGGCAGGACCGCTCGGCCGATCGGAGCAGAACGCCATGAGCGACCGGCCCAAGTTTTTCGAGGATTTAGCGGGTGTGGCCGGCGGCGCCATTTCGGCGCTGGCCGGGTTGCGCGATGAAACCGAAGCCGCCATACGCGCCCGCGTGGACGAGACTATCCGCCATTTGCAACTGGTGCGTCGCGACGAGCTGGAAGCCGTTGCCGACCTGGCGGCCAACGCACGCGCCGGGCAGGAAGCGGCCGAGCTCAAGCTGGCGGCGATGGAGGCGCGGGTGGCTTCCTTGGAGCAGGCGCTGGCGGGGAAGACTTCAGCCGAGGGATAGCGCGCGTCGGCTTGGCCGGCGGCTGATCCCCTGCCGCGGCTTTGAGCAACGCGAAAAACCCAGCGGAGCCGGTGGGTTTTTTCATCATGTCCGGCTCCTTGGGGCATCACGGGAGGAGTTTGGCGCGGAAAGGTTGACGCTTTGCGAACGAATGGCGGGGCGTTTGGCAGGGCAACCGCATGTGACGGGCTACGAAGAAGCAGGCTGTTCTTTTTTGAAAAAAAGAACCAAAAAACTTTTGGTCATTGGGCTTCGGCTGAAGGCATCCAGAGCCCGGCGCCATGAGCTTTTGCTGCGCTCGGCCAGGCGGCCCAGCGTGGCAATCACCAACAGCGTCAACGCGATTGCCAGCCAGCCCTGGTCCGGCGGCAGGAAGGCGGCGGCGAAATCCAGCAGCGGGACGTGGAACAGATAGGCGGCGAAACTGACGCCGGCGCAGGCACGGACCGGGCCTGCTATCCGTTCCAGCGGCACGCGCGCCATCACCACGCGGGCGCCGGCGAGGTGGGCGGTGAACAAGGCACCCAGAACCCAGTCGAACCAGAAGATGCGTGCCTGGGCGAGCTGGCGGTAAATCCAGGGTCCTACCCAGCCCTCCATCATATGGGTCAGCGGCAGCGATATGCCGGAGAGCAGAATCGCCGCAATGATCACGAACGAGCCGGCAGACACCGCGGCAGCCGTGCGCGGGCCTAAGCGGCGTAGCGGCCGCCAGCGTTGCAGAGCCACACCCATCAGCCAGATCGGCAGCAGCAGCAGCGCCTTGTGGCCGGCCAGAGCGCAGGCGGACGCGACGAGTGCCAGTCTGAGGCGCCCTGGCGGCGTGAACACCCAGGCCGCAAAGATCATATAGTACCAGAATTCGGCACAGAGCGACCATACCACGCCATTCGACAGCGGCTGGATGCTCACCCAGGTCTCCGACAGGAACACCAGCACGGCGCCGACCCTGATCAGCAGGTGATTAACCGGCACATGCGCATAGGCCGCAGGGTGCCCAAAATTACGGCCGGCGTAATCGCAGGCAAGCGTCAGCACCATGGCCGGCACCAGCACAGACCACAGACGCGCCAGGCGCGCCACGATGAAGCGCCGCGCGTCGGTCTCGCGCGTGTCGGCGACGTTGCAGATGACGTAGCCGGAAAGCACGAAGAAGGCGATCACCGCCTCATGACCCCAGATATAGATGTGGGGCAGGGGAAATTCGCTCGCGGCATGGCCGATCACGACCGTCAGCGCAGCCAGGCTGCGCAGCAGGTCGAGGTAGATCGACTCGCGTTTTCCGATCATGTCGCCGTTCCCGGTGTCGGCATCGCCCTGCCCGTTCCGCCGTTTTGGTGGACTTTATCCTCCCTGCGAGGATAGGGAATAGATATTAAAAAAGAATGATCCGGACCAGAATTGTTTCATTTTGCCAGCGCAGACAGAATGGCGGCACGCCTGACCTCCGCGTCGCTGGCTTTGTCGGCGCGTAGGGCGGCGACCTCGGCCTCAGTATAGGGTGTGAAGCCGGGCGGCAGGCGGTCGGCGGAGAATCGGGTCAGAATATAGTTCAGCAGGCGCGCGGCGAGCGCGTTGTCGAGCCGCGATTGCGACAGGCCGGGCACCTGCACCAGATAGGCGCGGCCGGCCGGGATCGCCACATAGCTGCCGGAATCGTGCAGGTCCGGAATGCCGGCCTCCGGCACGCCATGGCCTTGCGCGCCGTGGCAGCCGGAGCAGTGCAGCGTATAGAGTGTCTGCATGGGCTGGGCGGCGGCATTCCCGGCCATGAGGCAAAGGGCCATGATCGTAGAGCGGAAAAGCGAAGCGCCTTCCGCCATGCCGGCCGTGCGACAGGCGCGGTGACGATGGTGCGGCCGAGAGGTGAGAATGGCGGAAGGCGCTGCGCTTTTCCGCCCTACCGCGTTCGCCCTCATGGGGGCGCCAGAAGGGCGACGCGAATGTGATGCGTGTCGGACGGCCCGGGGTTGCGGGCGCGGGCGGCGGCGACGTCGGCCGCGGTGACCAGCGGGGCCGATACGCCGTTGAAATCATGCAGCACATAGAAGATGACGGCGGCGATCTCCGCATCGCTGAACTTGTCGGCAAAACTCGGCATCATGCCGGAGAATTTATGCCCCTGCGTCCAGATCGAACCGGCCATGCCGGAGATCACGATTTGCGCGAAATAGGTTTTGCCCTCCGGCCTGGCGGCCAGATCCTTCAGCGTGCCGGCCAGGGCAGGGGCCAGGCCGATGGCGCCTTCGCCCGCCGGCTGGTGGCACATGGCGCAATTATCGGCAAAAATCTGCTTGCCGTCAGGGGCTGCGGCCCATGCCGAGCCCGACAGCAGCATGCAGATGGCGGCGGCGCGTATCACTGATCGGCGACGCCGACGATGACCGACACGGTGCAATGGTAGGAGGTCTCCTTGTTCGCCATGCACCAGTTCACGTCATTATGGATGCCCATGGAATAGCCCGGCCGCTCGCCGACGTTGCCGTGGCAGTCGCACAGGCCGCAGGAGGAGCGGCCGCAGCAGTCGGTGTAGCTGACCAGATAGTCCCGCCCGTCGCTGCCGTTGCGGCAGGTGCCGACCCAGCTTGCGCGCGAAATCTCCGTGCCGGGCGGGCATTCGTTGGCGGAGCCGCCGCAGCAACTGCACAACTGGCCGTCCATGGAGCAGTATTTCCAGTAGTCGCACTGCGTTGCGTCCATTTGCAGCTCGTTCGCACGCGCACGGCCGAAATTGCGGTCAACCGGGAGCAGGGGGGTCATCACCGCCGCACCCGCCATCACCTGGCCGAGGCGCGCGAGCACGCCGCGGCGCGAGGCGCCCATGGCCAGGCGGCGGGAAAAATTGGCGAAAAAATCATCCAACGGCGACATCGTCATGCCTCTCATGCGCGTCCTGTTTCGGCGCGCGCGACAAAAATTCCTGCACCGATGACACACCCAGCTCCCGTGCGAGGAGTAGGCTTTCGATCTGCTCGCGGTTGTTCACCAGGCCGCGGGCGGCCAGCGTGCCGTCGGGCCCGATGACCACGGCGTAGGGCAGGCGGCCAATGCGGTAGGCCATGCCAAGCTCGGCCGAGAGCACGTAGCGGAAGGGGGCGAGTTTCTCGCGCGTGTAAAATTCCAGGTGCTCGGCGTGTTCGCCGTCGCTGGCCAGCAGCACGTCGGTGGTGCGGCGCTCGTCGGCGGCGATGGAGCGCAGGATGGGGAGCAATTTTTTGCACACCGGGCAGGTCGGGGAGAGGAAGAAGACCAGTTGGGTGCGGCCGCCGGCGCCGCCGATGGTGATCTTGTGCCCGGACAGGTCGGTGAGCGCGAAGCTGGGGGCGGCGGCGCCGGCTTTCGGGCCACCCTCCATGGTCAGCGCCCCCATGGGGGCGACGCGCTCATGCAGCAGCCCGACCTGCCGGGCCAGCGCCAGCACGGTGACGGACAGGGCGGCGATCGCCACCCAGGCAAAGACATTGGCAACGATCAGCGCGGTCATGCGGCGAGCGCCCTGGCGTTCGCCATGAGCTGACTTGCCGCGAAATAGAGCGCGACCAGGAAGGCAGCGGCGCCGGGCACGCCCACGAGTAAAGCTGCGTTGAGATCTTGCGGTAGAGGTGCGGCCGCCGTGGCCGCGAGCAGGGCGCAGAGCACCAGGTTGCGCACGACGAGAGCTGCGGAGAGCTGCTGGCCAGAGGCGCCGCCGCAGCCGCAGTCGATGTTGACCCGGCCGCGCGCGACGTTGATCCAGATGGCAGCGGTGAAGACGGCCATGAGCAGCAGCCCCAGCGCCGGGCCGGCGATGCGTGGTGCCGGCATGAGCAGCAGGGCGGCGGCGGCGAGTTCCGCAACCGGCACCACGCGCGCGGCGAGGCGGGCGGCTTGCGGGGGGACTATTCTGAAATTTTCGACAATCGCGGCGTAGGTCGGCCAATCGCGCAGCGCATGCACGGACGCCTGGGCGAAAATCACCGCCAGCGCGAGCCGGCACACGGCGCCGCCCATGGCAGACGCCTCGGTCAGAAACGCCATCATTGCACCGACATCGGCCCGGCATATTCCAGGAAGCGCTTGCTTTCGCCCAGCGGCTCCAGCGTATCGCCGTCGTAGCGGGTGATGGTTCCGGCGTCACCGTTCACCGTGAACAGCACGGGCACCGGCTCGCGGCTCACCTGCATGCAGATCACGCTGGCGGCCGCATGGCGCGCAACCACCGCGTGGCGGGCCATATCGACCTTCCAGATTTCCTTCGCCCCCTCCTTGTGGCTGCCCTCATGCCCGTCCGGATGCATACCCACGTAGAGCATATTGGTCGATGCCGCATAGGCAAAGGGTTGCTGGCCGCCAGGCCGCCAGCCGGTGGCGCGCGGCACGCTGGCAGTGATCGACCAGGGCGCGGCTTGCGTGGCCACCGGCCCGGACATATCGATTTCGTGCACGTTGGCCAGGAAGGTCAGGAACAGCGTGGTCTTGCCGTCCTGAATGCCATTGAGAAACAGCGGATCGGCCACCGGGTCGAACAGCACGGCGCTGCGGCGGCGGGCGGTCTCGTGGCCGTCCGCATCGAAGCCGACGGTCAGCACGCTGCCATCGCCGCACAGGGCGGAGAATCGTCCCGCTTCGAGCACGGAGGGATAAATGCCATAGCAGCCGGCGGTGGGCAGGGTGGTCAGCAGCTTGCGTGCGGCCAGATCGACGATCGTGACCGAGGTGGCCGGCGTGGCATCCTGCACGAACAGATATTTGCCCTGGGCACTCTCGGCCATCAGCGCATTGACGCCGTTGGATTGCGCGCGGCTGAGCGGCAGAATCACCTCGCCGGTGGGAAGCAGCGAGGTCGGGTCATAAAATTCCAGCACTTCGGTGCGCACGCCATGGTCACCGCGGGAATAGAAGCTGGTGGCGTTGTAGAGCGTCTTGCCGTCGGCCGCGACGATGAACACGCCGAAGGAGCCGTTGCTCAACTGGCCGAGGATGCGAAAATTGTCGCCGTCCATCACATGAATTTTGGCGTCCACCCCATGCGCGAGGGCGTAGTCGGCGACATAGATGCGGTGGCCGCGGTCGGGGGGCATTCTGGCCATGGTAATATGCTCGACGGGCAATTCCGCCGCGGCCGGACATGCCCACGCCACTGCTGCGGCGACAGCGAGCCACTTCATTACAGGAAAACTCCAAAATCCGCAGCCAGAGTGGCTTGGGGGGTTGCGGCGTGTCAACGCCGGGAGCAGGCGCTCGTCGTGTCGCCGCACTCAACCCCTGAGGTGTGGCCCAGTCGCAATATCCAAAGGTCAACCACGAAGACGCGAAGGCGCGAAGTTTCGCGAAGGCGCTACTCAACGAAGGTCCGCGCGGTGGCGGGTTTTTAACGGCCTCGGCCTTCGTGTGCCTTCGCATCTTCGTGGTTGACGTTTGGATGCTTCCGCTGGCGAGAGAGTCTGAAGAGAGGCTGCGCCTGCGGGCTGAGTTAATGGCGGGTGATAGGAATTTGGGGGGTGGCGGGGAGGATGGCGAGGAGCTCGCCGCACTGGAGCATGCGGCCGCCGAGATCGACGCTGACGCGGATCAGGTCGCCGGGGCGCAGCGGCAGGAAGCGTAGCTGCCAGACGCAGGTGGCGGACGGGGTGATCGCATCGGTCGGCGGCGGGGCGTTCTGCACGTTGACAAAACCGGGTTCCTGGGCCGGCAGGTCGATGCGCAGGCGCATGCCGGTGACGTCGAAATCGCGTGGCCAGAAGATTTTGGTGAGAATCCAGAGCCGGTCGATCGGCTGGGCCGGGTTGAGGACGAGGATGTTGCCGGGGTAGCAGCCGATGAGCATGATCTTGCCGCAGGTCTCCATGCGGACATCGTCGCAGAACATGCTGGTGGCCTGGATCGGCAGCGCCTCGGCCGCTGGCGAGGTAGCGGGTTCGTCCGCCTGGACGATCCGGATGCTGGATGCGCGGGATCTGCTGGTCATGCGGCAACCTCGTAGCTCTCGGTTAAGCTGAAGCTAATGTCAGTCTCATCAACGCGGCGTTCCAGTGCCCGGCTGCTGTGATTTATGCAGTTTTGTTGCAGCGCCAAGGATTAAAAGTTTTTTGCTTCTTTTTTTCAAAAAAGAAGATTCTTGCTTTACGGCCTCTCGGGCGGCGTGCGCGTTGGGGTGTGGTGGGCTGAAGCCCACCCTACGGCCAGAATTTGTCCTGTTTGCGGAATTTTGCCCAGACGTGCTCGGTGTCGGCGGCGGCGCGCGCGGTCTGGGCGGCGACGAAGCCGAGGACGGCGCCGGTGGCGAAGGCGCGGTCGGCGCCGCCGGCCAACTGGGCCATCAGGGATTTGGCGGCGGCGGCATCGTTCATGGCGCCGAGGGCTTCCTGAAGCGCCTCCAGCCGCGCCAGGAAGCGGCGGGTGGGTTTTTCGGCGAAGAGGGGGGTGAAGAATTCGGCGGTGTAGCGCAGGCGTTTGGCCTGTTTGCGGACCTCGTGCCGGGCTTCGGTGGACAGGGCGGCCAGGCTGTCGCCTGGGGCCAGCACGTGGCCCAGCCGCCGGTCCAGCGCGCGGGCGGCGTAGGGGCGGGCGGGGGCGGCGAGCGTTTCGGCCGCATCCGGGTCGGTTGTCCAGGGGCGCAGGCTGGGCAGCAGGGCGAGTTTGAGGGCCAGGCGGTGAAAGCCGGGGGCGGCCAGCGCGGTGGCGATGGCGGCGTAGGCGTCACGCCGTTTTCGCTCGGCGGCGGCAAGCAGGCTCTCGATGCGCTTGTCGCCGGCGAAGGCGTGGCCGACGGCCGCACCGGTGTCGGCCAGAAAAACGTCCCAGTCGCGTGCCGCCCCCAGCGTGGCGGCCAGGCTGCGCAGCGGCAGCGCGAACTCATCGAGCGCCGCCCCGGCGGCGCGGCGGAAGATCGGGATGGCGGAGCGCAGGCGCCGCACCGCGACGCGCATCTGATGCACCGGCTCGGGCGTATCACCCGCCGGGGCCAGTTGCGACCAGTGCAGGATGACGTCGGCCAGGTGGGATACGACGATGCAGAGCGCCTCCTCCACCGAGGCGCCAGGCGGCACGCGCGCGGTGCCGCTGCGGCGTGGCGCGGGCGGGATGCCGCTGGCCACGGACATGGCTTCCGCGGCCAGGCCGGCGCGGGGGATGGCGAGGACGAAATTCTCGGCCAGCTCGCCGGCCAGGGCGGCCATGTCGCGCGATACGCCGGCCAGACGCAGGCGGCAGGCCGGGCGGTCGCTGGCGACGCCGCGCAGCGTGCCGTCCAGGATTGTCAGCCGGGCCGAACCGGCCAGGGCGGTGGTGCGCTGCCGGCCGGAGAAGGCGGCGACCGGGACCAGCGGAGCGGGAATGTGGCGCGACAGACCCTCAAGCCCTTCCGACTCGGCCAGGAGCGGGGCGGGCGTGGCCGGGGGCCAGTCGCCGGCACCGTTGGGGTACAGGCGTTCGAGTCGCCAGAGTCCGGGCTGTTCGCCGAGTGACATGCCGGATGCGGTGAGGGCGGCGGTGGCGCTGTCGTGCCAGACGATTCGCAGCGTGCTGGTGGTCAGCCGTCCCTCGCGGCGCGCCAGGATCGGCGGGGCGCGGAGCAGCCGGGGCAGGTCGGCCGGATCGATGTCGAACTCCAAGGTGGCGCTGGCCTCGGGCGCCTGGGGCGTGCCGGTGGGATCGGCGTGCGCGATGTCGGAAAATTCGGTCAGCGTGCCGGCGCCCCCAGGTCGCGGGGGCAGAGGAACCGGTCCAGGCGGCAGGGGCTGGTGCCCCCGAGGTCGCGGCCGAGGTCGCGCCATTGGCGGGGCACGGTGAACACGGCGAGCGCGCCGGTGGGGAAACCTTCCGACAGCCGCTGCGCCGCCGATCCGGCGGGTGCGGCCTGGTTTCCCAGCAGAATGAGGGCCAGATCGTGCAGCCCTGGGTTATGGCCAATCACCATCGCGCTGCGCACCGTGTCCGATACGCCGTTCAGCACTTTGAGAATGGCCGGTGCGGTGGCGAGGTAGAGCGCGTCCATCGGTTCGATGAGCGGGATGTCGTCCCAGGGTTCCAGCTCCTCCAGCGTTTGCAATGTGCGGCGGGCGGAGGAGACGAGGATTACATCCGGGCTCAGCCCGTGGTCGAGCATGGCGGCGCGCATGGCCGCGGCGCCGGCGTGGCCGGCGGCATTCAGCGGCCGGGCGTGGTCCGACTGTTCGGTGTGCGTCCCGACGTGCGGCGCGGCTGCCGATTTGGCGTGACGCATGAGCATGAGCTGACGCATGGACATGGATGCAGTGTCCCAGCCGAAGCCCCTCCTTGTCGAGCCCCCGGAGGCAGCTTTGACGGGTTTAGCGGCCGGCGGGCGCCTTTAGATCATCGATGCGCCGTCCGAACCCGGCCTGGCGCATTTTCAGTTACGCTCTATAGCGTAAATCCAGAGCAAACGGCGCCTGCGTCACGGATTTTGGACATTGGCGCGGCTGGCCATAAATTGGCGCCCTGCGCGCCTGGCTGGTATGCGCAGGGCTGGTTAAATCAGCGTGATCAAGGGGTTAGCCGTAGGCATTCGTGGCACGTCGGGTGCTATGTTGTCACTGACACTGGCAAGACGGGACAAGATTCGATGCGCGACCTGACGCACTGGCTACCAGCCGCTGCCGCCTGTGCCGCGGCCCTGCTGCTGGCCCGCGGCGCTTCCGCCTGCGACGGCAAGAGCTATACGTTCAACATTGCGGTCGGCGCCACCGTATCGGGGGGCGGTCTGGTGGTGCGGCTCGACCGGGCGAAATTCATCGATGATACGCCGGACAAATACACCATTTCGGTCAAGGATGATGGCCAGATTCTCGCCGACCACGTGCTGCTGGTGCAGCGCGATACGGTGAATTTCAAGACGCGCTGTGGCACTTTGTCGATTGGCGCGGACCGGACGTCGATGTTCAGTTCGGGCACGCTGGCGCTGAACTGGAGCTATTTTTAGGCGGCTTGCTCCGCGGGTGATGGCTGGGTGCCGGCCTTCGGCAAGCAAGCTTTATCCTCAGATTTTACCGATTTCACTGATTAAGAGAAAGCCGGACCGCTCACCCCCCGACCCGATCAGTCAGCCGCCTTAATCTGTGAAATCTGTGAAATCTGTGGATAAAAATGCTTTCTGCCGCCGAAGATGCGCCGCCGGGGATTTCATGGTAGAGGTAGCCAATGGTCGCTCTGGCTAAACTTGCGTCGCGGATGACGGTCGCCGAGTTCCTCGCCTGGAACCCGGGCGACGGGCGGCGGTGGCAACTGGTGGATGGCGAACCGTGTGCCATGGCGCCTGCCAATACGGTGCATGCCTACCTTCAGGCCGAACTCGCCGCGCTCATCCGCAATCACCTGCGCGGTGCCGGCTTGCCCTGCGACGTTTTTGTCAACCCCGGTGTGGTGCCTGCGACCATGTCGGCCCACAACATGCGGATTCCTGATCTCGCGGTGCGTTGCTCGCCCTTCGATGCCGCCCAGGCTTTCCTGGCCGACCCGGTGCTGATCGTGGAAATCCTCTCCCCCAGCAACCGCGCGGAGACCTGGGCAAACGTGTGGGCCTACACCACCATCCCCAGCGTGCAGGAAATTCTCATCCTGCGGGGGGACGCTGCCGCGGCCGACCTGCTGCGGCGTCTGCCCGATGGGTCCTGGCCCGACCAGCCCAACCATATCGATGCTGAGCTTCTGCTGGACAGCATCGGCCTGCGCATCACCCTGGCCGGGCTTTACGCGCGCACACCGCTGGCACACTGAACCACACACCGTCACAGGCTGCGCGCTTGCGCACCGCCGCACCCCATGCGACCAGACCGGCGTTTGCCAGCAGGATAGCGCGCCATGGCGCCCAACGACAGCATAGCCGCAGAGACCATTCTGCCACCGAAATTGGAAGGGTTTGTCGAGCGCTACGGCATGCACACGGCCGCCGGCGGATGGGTTTTCTGGGGTTGGCTGTCCTCAGCCTGGATTGACGATATCGGCCAGACGCTCACCGCCGCGTTCGAGCGCGGCAACATGTCCGGCACGGCCGCCATCGCCCATTATCCACGGCGCGACCTTCAGGACCGCGGGTTCGGCGTGTGCCTGTTCCTGCCCGCGCCCCAGCGCCGGCTCGGCAAGCTGCTGCGCATCGAACTTCAGTACAAGAACATGATGGGCGCCATAGCCCTGTCCGGCGGGGTGCGCGAACTGCCCGACGCGGCGCTGGCCAACCACGCCGAGGCCCTGCTCAAGCCGGTGCCGCAGACGCCGGCGGTGACTGCCATGCGCGCCCTGCTGGAGCGGCGGGTGATCGCCAGCGGCTTCATTGATTACTACGGCTACCATGCCGCGTCGTATGGCTGGTTCATCTGCGCCTGGGTGTCCGACAGTTGGACAGCCGAGGGCCACGGTCAGAACTGCCTGGCGGACGTGGCGGCGCAGTTCGAAATCGGTGCAGCCGCCGGCGCCGGCCCGGTCGCTCTGTTCGACCGCGAGGATCTGCGCGGCAAAGGCATGGGCATCGTTCTGCACATTGCCGCGCCCGCGCCCGCGGCCGGGCAGGGCGAGCTCCAGAGCATCCAGTTGCGTGCAGGCCCGGACGTCGCCGACCTGCGCCCCGCCAACACCATCACGCTGATCGCACCGGAGGCCATTACCGACCATATTCTGCCCACGCTTCAGCGTGCCCATGCCAGCCCAGGGCGCGATGCCCTGTGCAACCTGGCGCGGCGCCGCGGTTTCGAGGGCCATGATACGATCGGCCGTTTCGCCGATAAATTCCTCATCGATTTCGACGACATCGTGGTGTGTCCGGGCGACAGCGTCATGCTGTTCGGCTGGCTGCTCGCCCGCCCCGGCGCCCTGCGCGCCCTGCGCATCCGCTCCGGCACACATGCCGCTACCGTCGATCTGGATGGCGGCGCGCTGCGTATCCCCCGGCCGGACGTGATTGCCAGCGTCGGCGCCGAATGCGGCTACGACCATCCGCTGTGTGGTTTCATCGCCCGCGTGCCGACAGATTTCCGGCCCGGCCCCGACCTGCACCTGGAGGCCGAGACCGCGGATGGCGATGTTGGCTATCGCAAACTCCCCACCCCCCGCCTGAGCGGACTGCCCGCGCTGAAACGCATTCTGGGCGCCATGGACCATCAGTATGCCGACATCGATGTCCGTTTCGACCGTATCTTCGGACCCGCGACACGGAGTTTGAACGCCGCCCGCCTGGCCGCTGCGCCGCTGCCCGCGGCCGAAACCCATGTGCTGGGCGAGCCCGCGGCTGATCCGCTGGTGTCCGTCATCGTGCCGCTGTTCGGCCGCATCGATTTCATGGAAGTGCAACTGGCGCTCTTCAGCGCCCATGGCATCGGCGGCGATGTCGAAATTCTCTACGTTCTGGACGATCCGCCGCGCCGGCACGAGGCGCTGATGCTCGCCGACTCGGCGTATGCGCGCTTCGGCCTGCCGTTCCGTCTGCTGACTCTGAGCCAGAATTTTGGTTTTGCGCCGGCGAATAATTTTGCCTTGCGCGCAGCGGCTGGGAAATTCGTCTGCTTCATGAATTCGGACGTGTTTCCGATCACGCCGGATTGGCCGCAAGCTCTGGCGGCGCGGCTGGAGGCGGACCCGGCGCTGGGCGTCGTCGGGCCGTTGCTGCTGTTCGAGGACGGCAGCGTGCAGCACCAGGGGATGTATTTCCGCCGCCGGCCGATGTTCGGCAACTGGCATTTTCCGCAGCACGAGAACAAGGGCTGGCGGGTTGCTGAGGCCGCCGGGCTCGCGCGCAAGCCGGCCATCACCGGCGCCTGCATGATGCTGCGCCGCGAACTTGCCCTGGCCATCGGCGGGTTCGACGAAGCCTATGTCATCGGCGATTTCGAGGACACGGATCTGTGCCTCAAGCTGCGGCGGCGCGGGCTGGCGGCGGCGGTCGATCTGGACGTGCGCATGCATCATCTGGAACGCAAGTCGCAGGCGAGTTCGGCTGAGCATTGGCGCACCAATCTCACGCTCGCCAATGCCTGGACCCATGAGCGCCGCTGGGCTTCCGACATCGATAATCTTGAGGCGCCATGAGCTTGCCGCGTGTGCTCGTGGCGTCTCACAGCCACCCCCGCATGACCAACGGCGGCTCGGAAGTGGCGGCCTACCGGCTGTTTACCGAACT